>JACLAC010004126.1_pt1 | contig 20647 bp, 18 predicted proteins | sample 8027881 | NCBI WGS metagenome assembly JACLAC01 (sample SAMN15725517, study PRJNA655200) | protist metagenome | isolation source: fluorescence activated cell sorting (FACS) single amplified genomes of... | place: Spain: Blaines Bay Microbial Observatory, Mediterranean Sea | collected 2016-01-19 | reverse complement strand
ATCCCTAAGAGTTTGAGGTTTCTAGCTGAACTGAGATCTGCGGGTGTTAACTCTGAAATTTATGGAGAACCGAAATCATTCCGCCAAACTTTCGGTTATGCAAATCGAAAGGGAATTCCACTAGCCCTAGTAATCGCTCCTGATGAATTATCAAATGGACAGCTAGCAATCCGCAATATGAGAACGCGGGAACAGGAGGTTTGCTCCATTGATTGTTTTGTTGATAAAATACAAGCAATTTTGTCTACGATTTAGACAAAAATCAACTTAATTTCCTCCTACAAACTATTAAATAAGGATTTTCTTGACACCATGTGGTTATCTTGTTAGACTATACGACGCAATTTTTCGAGGAAAATTCATTTCTAATGTCACGAATCCGAATCGCACTTTCAAGTATCTTTTGCCTTTATTATACGTTTAATACCTATTCTGAGGTCGATGGCAGGCCATTTGGAAACGAGCCTTAGGACATACTAGCAGCTCTACCAGAAATGCCCATCATCGAAACAGAAAGTCGATGACGGGCGTTTTTAATTTCAAGGAATTTTTCAAGGAGGTGGGACAAAAAAGATGGTTATCATAATGAAAAATGGTGCCACCAAAGAACAAATAGAACAAGTGGTGCGGCGCACACATGACGCAGGGTTAAAAACTCAAATGAACGTCGGAGAACAGTGTACTGTAATCGCGGTAATTGGCGATAAAACGGCACTGAGTGATACTCCAATAGAGTCTATGTCTGGAGTGTCACGCATCATGCCAATCAGCGCTCCTTATAAGCTTGCAAGTCGACAATTTCATGAAGAGAATACCGTAATCAGCGTTGATGGAGTAAAAATAGGTGGCAAGCAATTAGCCATGATGGCAGGGCCATGCGCAGTTGAAAACACAGAGCAAATCGTTCAAATCGCCAAGTATGTCGAGGCGTCGGGGGCCCAATTCATTCGCGGTGGAGCCTTCAAACCGCGCACAGGTCCCTATAGTTTTCAAGGTTATGGTGAATCGGCTCTAAAAATGCTAGCTACTGCCCGAGAAGAAACAAACCTGCGTGTTATAACAGAGGTAATGACACCACACGAAGTTGGTCTCGTTGGTAGGTACACCGACGTTTTTCAACTAGGCACACGCAATATGCAGAACTTTTCCTTGTTGCGTGAAATTGGCAGACACGGGAAACCTGTTATTTTAAAGCGGGGCCTCTCTTCGACTATTGAAGAATGGTTACTTGCCGCCGAATATATTCTTTCCGAAGGAAATCCGAATGTGATTCTTTGTGAACGTGGAATTCGTACCTACGAAACCCACACGCGAAATACACTTGATTTAAATGCTGTTCCAGCTATCAAAGAACTAAGCCATTTACCGATTATCGTTGACCCAAGTCACGGCACTGGCATTCGAAGCTACGTTCCAGCCATGGCCAAAGCTGCAATTGCCGCGGGAGCCGACGGGCTGATCGTTGAAGTCCACCATGATCCTGACAATTCGATGACAGGTGACGGTGTGCAATCCCTTTTTCCAGATCAATTCAATCAACTATTACAGGATTTAAAGCAAATTGCTATTGCTGTTGGGAGGGAAATTTAACCCCTACATCAAATCCTTGGTAATCTTATCTCCAGAATTGGGGAATATTTAGATATCGACTTGTATTTTTTGTGCGTATACACTTCCATTTCAAAAGTTAAATATATTAGTGACTGTAATTAAAGAAGCATACATGAAATGACAGAATAAAATGCTTGTCTTAGAAAAAATGAGATTTAAATGGAAATCAAAGGATGCCAGATAAAATAATTATCTTTGACACCACGCTTCGGGATGCAGAGCAAACACCAGGGGCGGCATTAAATGGCGCCGAAAAGTTTGAAATAGCAAAACATCTCGCCCAGTTAAATGTTGATGTGATCGAAGCAGGATTCCCCAGGTCCTCCCCCAGCGATTTCGAAGCCGTTCAGCGGATTTCCAACGAGATAGAAGGCCCGGAAATCTGTGCCCTATCAAGGGTAATTGATCAGGACATAACCGACGCGTGGAATGCTATCAAAGGTTCACCTAAACCTAGAATCCACACCTTCGTCGGCACTTCGGAAATTCACATTAAAGGTATTATGCGCTCTGATCAAGACGCAGTACTGAAAAAAGCCATCGCAGCCGTTCAATACGCGAGAAGTTTATGCCAAACTGTAGAATTCTCACCAATGGACGCAGCACGAACAGATCCTCAATATCTATATGAAGTTGTTGAAGCAACCATCTCAGCTGGTGCAACTATAATTAACATTCCCGATACAGTTGGCTACGCTATCCCCTCAGAATTCGGCCAGCTGATTACAGGCATTTTTAAAAACGTTACGAACATAGACCAAGCTACCATTAGTGTTCACTGCCATAATGATCTTGGCCTTGCCGTAGCTAATAGCCTCGAAGCCATCAAGAATGGCGCCAGACAAATTGAATGCACCGTAAATGGGTTGGGAGAGCGTGCAGGAAATACATCAATGGAAGAAATTGTAATGGCTATAAGGACACGTGGAGGTCACTTTGATCAAGTTTATACCGAAATAAACACAAAAGAAATTGTCCCGATCAGCCGCTTAGTTAGCCGGTTAATGGGCATACCCGTCGCGCCAAATAAAGCCATTGTTGGTTCAAACGCTTTTGCACACAGTTCCGGAATTCATCAGGACGGTGTGATCAAGCAACGTGACACCTTTGAGATTATTGATCCGGAAGATGTTGGTTTAAAAGAAAGCCAAATCATCCTAAGTCCCCGTTCCGGACGTAATGCGTTACGTCACCGGTTAGACGTACTAGGATATCAAATCGAAGGAGAACAACTCGACAAAATTTATGACCGTTTCCTAGTCGTAGCAGAGAAGAAAAAGGAGGTCCACGACGCTGATCTTGACGCAATTATGAGTGATGAAGTGAGATCAATTCCAGAAACATATATTTTTGAATATATTCAGGTTTTGAGTGGAACTCGGATCTCGGCCACAACAACGGTTGGGCTTCAGAACCAAGGTGAAATTATCGAAAAGTCCACGGCAGGTGAAGGTCCAGTTGATACTGCTTACAAAGCAATTGATCTCATTACAAACTTACCACTTAAACTAGTTGATTACAACATTAAATCAGTTACCGAAGGCAAAGATGCAATCGGCGAGGTTACAATTAAGGTCCAAAATGGTGCTCATCTTGTCACTGGTTATGGCGCAAGTACGGACGTAATCGAGGCAAGTGCAAGAGCCTATGTTGATGTTGTCAACAAAGTCATTTACCAAAATAGCAGGTGATTCTCAGCTCGTTAAAATTATCGGTTTGATTTCATCGGTGACAGTTCAATCTGATCTGAATTGTGCCCATTCAAAAATTCTTTCAACTCCTCTAAGCCCCTTTCAATGTAATGGGGCTTACGGTCGTCAATCTCCTCCAGAATATGCTGGATAATATCAACCAACCGGGAAAAAGAGAATTTCCATTGGGAATACTTTAGGCTATGCGAGCTGTAATGCTGGAGAAGCCGGTGCCAGAAATCGTCTCCGTAGTTCCGGTGCATATAATATAAATCGTGAGCGGGGTCACTGACACGAATATCCTCAAAGTCTATGATACCTACAATTTCTCCCTTCTCTTCATTAAACAAAATGTGCCTTGGCTGGAGATCTCCATGAACCAATGAAGGTTGATAAGAAAAATCACTTTCGTTGTTAATATAGATGTCAAACCATCTTTGACACTGTTGCTGTTCAACCAAGCTGAGTTGGGGATGCAATTTTTGCTGAACAAACTGTAGCATATCCCGCACTGGATACTCTGTGATTTCTCTGAATGGTATGGAATAAGTTATAGCTTCCTCAACTGGGAAATTGTGTAGAACCTTTAAAAAGTCAGCAACCTGCTGCACCACTTTCTCCCGCTGAACCTCCGAAAGTCGGTGATAATATTTCTCTTCAAAGGGTTGGCCTGAAATCATTGGATAAACACAAAAAGGCAGTCCGTTACTCATATACCCAACATGTTGAAACTGCGGAATAGCAATTTGCAACTGTGGTTGTAATTTTGGCAATAACCGTTCTTCCCAGCGCAATCGTCTGATGGAATCTTGATGCCTAGCACAACGAATAATGTAGTTCTGATTCAGTGTATAAGTGCAGAAACTAGATCCTTGACCACAAAATCGCAACTCTCGAATTGACCAATCGGGGAAATTCTCGTTAATTAAACTATAGACTACCGCTTTTTTATACGTTGGTTCACGACTACTATGTCGATTTGACCTACTACGGGTATGAGAATCTCGTCTCTCTTTCTGCTGACGGAATTCAAGAAGCGACTGATTCTGCTTGATAAGTTTTTTGATGGATTTCTGAGCGGTGGCATAGATACACTGTAACTGTTTGATCTGCGCATCTTTCTCCTGAATTTGGTCCCAAAGATACCCAATTTGTGTTTGTAGATCTTGAATGTGTTTTTCTGATTCGTTTAAAATTCCAGATGACTTTCGATCGATATTTATTTACCTTAGGGTTTTCAAAATCGCCCAAATTTTTGCTAATAGTCCAGTAGAATGAATAAAGAAGATTTAAAAAATTCCGATGTTATCGTCACATGATAGCAAAAGCACATTTAATAAGGGTAAATTGCCAAGAAATCACAGAAAAAGCATCAAAACCTTATCGCGACCAATGCGTCCACGGAAACAAAATCGGAATTCAACAACACCAATTACGAACAAATTGGATCAACAATCGTACACCGTAACCAGACCCTCCTTTAGAAATATATGAAGATCCCTTAATATCAAAAGCAGTACCACCAATATCAATATGAACCCATGGATAATCCTCAATGAACTTTTTCAGAAACATACCGCCAGCAATAGCACCCGCTGTCCCGTCGCCCGTATTTTTTATATCTGCTACTTCGCTCTTAAGTGCTTCCTCATAATCATCCCAAAGTGGTAATTGCCAAACGCGCTCATGAGTTTTTTCAGCAGCCAAAATGAGCTGATCCACGAGTTCCTGATTTGTTCCCATTGCACCTGCAGCGTATCGACCGAGTGAAGTCACAACCGCACCCGTCAACGTAGCCAGATCTATTACAGCTTTAGGCTCAAAGTTCTTGGCGTATCCAAGTGCGTCGGCAAGTACTAGACGCCCTTCAGCATCAGTATTTAGTACCTCAATCGTTTTCCCGCCATACGAGGTAACGACATCACCTGGGCGCTGTGCTGTCCCACTTGGCATATTCTCGCTAGCCGCAATAAGACCTACCACATGCAAGTCAGGTTTGAATTCTCCAATGGCCTGCATAACACCCAGTATAGCTGCAGCACCCGCCATATCATCTTTCATCGTTTCCATGCCGCTACTACTTTTCAGAGATAAACCCCCACTGTCAAATGTGATGCCTTTACCCACTAAAACAAGGGTATCCTTCTTATCAGCTTCTTCAAAACCATATTCAAGGATCACAAATCTTGGTTCCTCAAGGCTTCCCTGTGAAACACCAAGCATGGCACCAAACTTCTCTTCCTGTAACCTCGCCAAATCAAAAATCTCACACTTTAGTTTTTTCTCCTTGGCAACTAATTGAGCCTTTTCTGCCAAAATAGTAGGAGTAAGATAATTCGCTGGCTGGTTAACTAAATCGCGCGCCAAGGCTGTTCCATCCACAATGGTAGTTGCCAGTCTAATACTCTCCTCTATTACTGATTTCCTAGATTCATCTGCCAAAAGGAACGTTAGCTCCTCTAACTCTTCTTTTGCATCGAGACCTGCGGTTTTGTGCTGATCAAACGTGTACAACCCCAACTTTGCACCTTCAACTATAGCTTCAATATGAAGCCCAGAGATATCATCAGGAATTGGTACGGTTACCCTTTTGACACCCAAGTCTCTAAGACTTTGCATATGCTTCGCTGATACTTGCCGGATATTTTCTTGGCTAAGCTCTTCCGCTTTTCCATATCCAATAAGAGAAATCCTCGGTGAAGAGATTTTACCATTAGTATACAGAGCTGCTACCTGTTTAAACTTGCCTTTAAAATCACCCAGTTGCATTAAATTGCTTATAATACCACCAAGAACTTGGTCAATAGATTCAACCAGAGGAGCAAGCCCATTCCCCACCTCGTAGATCCCCAAAGCGAGCACATCGGTTTCTTCTTGTTGAAAATCTCCAACTTTCACGTTAATATCCAAACTTCCCCCTTATCAACCGAACAGACAGCTTAAGCTTGTAACAAATTAACTTTCCCTATTCTCCTCAGGTAAGGTTTACCTGTTTTCCCATTACGAAAGATTGGCTCGCAGCCAACGTAAGTTTCAGTGTTTCCAACGCATCGTTGTATGATGAACGAATCTTTGAGCCATCCCCGGTTTTCACTGCATCGATGAAAACTCTGTCTTCGTGTTGATAGCCGTTTACTTCATTCCCATATGTTTCCGTTTCACCTTCACGGTTAATTTGTATCGAACCACCACTGACGTCAACGACAAGACCATTGGAGAAAATCTCCAGTTTTACACGACCAAAACCCTTGAGCATACATGCTGAAGTGATATTAGCAATGGTACCACTAGCAAATTGAATATTAACAGTGCTCATATCATCAATATTATAGTTAGGAATATCATTCATTGACCCAGCCGCAGCAAAGCCGTGAACAGCAACCACATCGCTTCCAACGAGATAACGACAAAGATCGAAAATATGGGTCGTTTGTTCAACATGCTGTCCGCCAGAACCTTCACGAGTTCGCCACCAGCCCACACCTGGCATACCTCCCATCCAGTAACCTATCGCGCCGATAATCTGAACACCATCCAAGGCTTCAATTGCTTTGTCAACATTACTCTGATAACGCCAATGGTAACCGACACTACTGATCAAATTCCTAGTTTCGATAGCTTCACTTATTTGGTGTGCAACTTCCATTGCCGTTGCTATCGGTTTTTCAACAAAAACCGGTATTTCTCTTTCTATTGCCATTAACTCTGGTTGTCCATGCGCAAACGGCGGGGTACAGATATAAACAGCATCGAGTTTTTCTTTCTCATACATCTCTGTGAAATCGGTATAAGCATTCCCCCCAAATTCTTGGCACCTCTGCCTAGCACGATCCTCAGAAATATCACAGAATGCCGAAAATTCAACATCCTCAAACTCATTTAAATTATTAAAATGTCCCCCTGCCATACCGCCGGCCCCAATAGCACCGACCTTCACTTTCACAATTCACTCTCCAGTTTATAAAAAAAAAGCATTGTATCACCGTAACATTTTTTATTATATGGACGCAAATCCCCAACTCCCAGTTGGAGAATCTCAACCATTCTTCCATTAGTTTGACTACACTCTACACAAATCAATCCCGATCTGTTAAGCAACTGATTTTCGGAAATTAGCCTAAGGCTCCCTTCATATATGTTTGAATCATACGGCGGGTCAAAATAAATCAGATCGTACGATTCCAATTTTTTACCAAGTGCTCTGATTGCTTTTTGGACCGACGATTTCCTCAATTGTATCTTATGAACCTTTGAGTCCAAACCACAAAGATGCAAATTGAAGCGTATTAACTGGATAGCATCGGAATCCCGATCGACAAAAGTCACTGACGCAGCACCACGACTCATCGCTTCAAGGCCAATGCTACCTGAACCAGCACATAAGTCTAAAAATCTTGCATTAGCAATCTGGTTCTTCAAAATACTAAACACAGATTCTTTAACACGATCAATTGTAGGCCGAATAGCACTAGTCTTTGGTGTCTTCAGGCGACGTCCTTTGAATTTACCAGCAATAATCCTCATGGACTCCAATTATACTACAACGCTTTTTTTGGTCAACTATTTTGGCGAATTCGCCAAGACGTATGGGTGAATGCTGTCAATCCAACATCAAATCACGATCAAGTGCGGTACTCTGCGTTTATCTTGACATAATCGTATGAATAATCACATGTCCAAAATGTCACATCAGTATGACCGGAGTGAAGATCAACAGTAATATTAACAGTATCCTTGCTCAGCTGTTCTGTCGCTTTCTGCTCATCAAATCCGGCATCAACCCCATTTTTCACAATCTGACAGTTACCAATCCACACTTCGACACTTGACTGATCAAATTCTGCCCCTGACTTACCAATTGCCATCATAATTCGCCCCCAATTGGCATCATTGGCAAAAGCCGCCGTTTTGACAAGAGGTGATTCCGCAACCGCTCGTGCTGCGAGTGTCCCATCATTTTCATTTCTAGCGTTGTTGACGACAATCTCCAACAATTTTGTCGCACCTTCACCATCACGAGCAATCATCTTTGCCAATTCGATACAGACAAAATCGAGAGCATCTTGAAACACTTGATGATGTTCTGTGATTTGAGGATTTCCAGCGACACCATTGGCTAAAATCAATACAGTATCGTTTGTACTAGTATCGGAATCAACCGTTACACGATTAAACGATTTATTAGTAGCAGTTTGCAAAGCAGTTTGCAGAATTTCGGGTAATATACTCACATTGGTAGTTAAAAAGCTAAGCATGGTAGCCATGTTAGGCGCAATCATCCCAGACCCTTTGGCCATGCCACCTATAACAATAGAATGCCCATCGATGTTGGTTTCGACTGCGACTTCCTTAGAAACAATGTCCGTGGTCATAATCGCTTGGGCCGCATCATGACCACCAGTCTCATCCAAGCCCTGAACCGCAAGAGAAATTCCACTTTCAATTGAGTCCATTGGTAATCGCTGACCAATGACACCTGTCGAACAAATTAGGACAGAATTTGCATTAACTCCGAGAGCGTCACCAGCTAACCGAGCTGTGTAGTAAGCATCTTCCAAACCCTGCGGGCCGGTACAGGCATTGGCATTCTTGCTGTTAATAACAATCGCATTTGCAACCTGATTCTTTATGTGATCTCGGCAAAGTATAACAGGTGCCGCACAAACACGATTTTGTGTAAAAACACCAGCAGCTGTCGACGGTGGATCCGAGAGTATAATAGCAAAATCCTTCTGATAGTTATCTTTGAGACCAGCATGGACACCAGCAGCTTTAAAACCCGATGCGGCCGTAATACCCCCATGAATTTGTTTCATATAAACCCTCAAATGACTAAAGATATATTGCGTTATTTTACCATAACTAATTCAAATTCATAGTGGAACTTACACGCAAAGAATAAGGATACTAAATCATAAAAGGGAAGGAAAATGTTGACAGGAAAGTGAGTCCATTTTTGAAAGTATCGCTATCTTTAGAAAGCATTTTCTGTCCAAGGGGTTGTATCAAGTTAAATTGGGCAACGTATCCATCCCCAAATCTAACACTTGTGCCAAAGAGCAGTGAATTTACTATCAAGCCCGTATTGGGATCCATCTCTCCATCCCAATAGCCATAATGTTGGTATGAACCAGCATAATGTGCATTTAACGCCAATAAATTCGAAATACGATATCGAACACCAAAATTATAGTTAAGTTCGTTTGGTGCACGATAAGCATTTCCATTTTCATAGAATGGAAGACGCCCCGTAAAAGAACCATGTAAAGTAAAATTATTAGGAAATTTCAGGCTATGCTGCAACTTTATTATCGGGACGAATGTACCCGTGCCAAACTGAATATGAAGATGCTTTTTACCTGCATCACCAAGTCTATATGGATCCTCTTCTATCTTGCCAATTGGCAGGCTCAAACCTAGGGAAAAAACCGATTTCCCTCCCAAACGAAGGAAGTTCTCTAGATAATAATCAACACTAAACTCGAAGTCACTTAATCCAGTGTATATCTCAGTTCGATGATGGATATCACGGTTTGCTAAAATGGCCTCTCGATCGTCTAGTGTTTGGTTTCCCCCCAGAAAATCAACCTCTGCTTTTTGGTTCTTAATATCGTATGGTAAATCCAATGACAAGGACAAAGTGTCCCGCATGAAGTACCGAATTCCAAGCTGGATTCGGGTAAAATCGAGAGATACTTCGTGCCTATGTAGGGGAAGAATATGCCTAATTTCACCATTTGGGCTTAGGCCTCGATCTTCGAAATGCCCTCCCTGAGAACCAGGGCTACTCAAAAAATTCAGGGAAAAATTCAGACGTTCAATTTTCGAGGCCAAACTGACCTCACCCGTCTCCAAACGTGGAAAGACGGGGTTGCTTCAAGCGCCTCAGCTATCCTGCGCCCTCACAAAAACTTGGCAAAACCAAAGAGAAACTATAAACATAAAAACGAAATTGTTTTTCATTAATGATGATCTCCTTTGCTATGGCATGGTTGATAATTAAGGTTACAAAATCGTATTTCACATTCTTTTTCACTCAGGCTTAGCTCCTCCTGCCAAAATAAAGTACCAGCAGATATTGAGACCGCAAAAACAAAAGATAAAGCTAAAGAAAATGTAAATTTTGATTCTGTGTCTGCACTATTATTTGTATTTGATTTTATTTCTGTGTCATTATTAATTAAGGTTTCAATTCTATCAACCAAGTTACCTTGGCTGAAAGAAACAAAAATGAATTTTTGAACTTGGTTTCTTGCTCGGAAAAGTTTTATTAAAGCCTTCGATAATTCTAGTGGCGAACTCCCATAACATATAGCAAATTGATCCGCTGCTTTCTCACTTGAGATCTGAAAATTTCTTTGGAGTCTTCGACAAGCAGGCAAGAAAAACATAGAATCGCTTAAAAAATTAATTATTAGATTCCTTAGAGGATCAAACTGACGACAGTGATACTCCTCATGCTTAAGAATAGCCTGAATTTCTTCCACCGTCATGAGCTGAATCAGTCCAGTTGACAGATAAATTTTGGGACGGAAAAGCCCAGCAGAGAATGCCCAACAGACAACTTCATTTTGAAAAACAAGGATTCGGTTAATTGGAAAACTAGCTGAAAAACAAGCGGGCGGCGAATCTAAAATCGAAAGTTGCTTCAAAAATTTTTGAAGCTTACAAAGATCTACTAGTACTCGAATAGAAGAAAAAATGATTCCAGAAACCACTACCAAAAGGCCCATCCAAATTGGAATTTTATATGCTGAGAAATTACAAACTTGAAAGCAAACAATCGAACCACCACACGAATGCAACGTTTTAGTAGTCACAACAGTTAACAGCAACAACCCAAAAAGCAATATGAAGTTCAGAACGCACAAAAAACCAGCATTATTTTTTTTTCTATGGTAAACCAAGCCCTTAGACCTCAGAATCTGCTTCCTGTAGTTGACGACGTTTTTGCTCAATAACACACTCAAGTTCATCAATCAATTTCGGATCATCTTGGCTAAGAAGATTCACAATAGCCGAAATCGAATTCGAATGGGAAATAGACAATGCGCTTTTGATAGCTTGCTGACAAGCAAGATGCTCAAACTCTTCACGACCAAGAGCAGCAGAAAAATGGAAAACTCCCGTTTTTTTTTCCTTACTTAAAAGCCCTTTTTTAACCATACGGTTCAAAACAGTCAAAATGGTATGATAAGCATTCTTGCGTTTCATGGAGACTGCATCGAATATTTGACGCCCAGTAGCTTCACCATTCTTCCATAGATAGTTAAGCAAGTCTTTCTCTAAGTGACCAAGTACTTGTTGGAGCCCTTTATCCCGCGTTGTAAATCTATTGATCAACGTTACTTTACCTCGAATTGGCCACTTTAATAATTAATTTCACCTATCCACTACGCTAGAGATTCTTCTCTCTGTATCAACCAAAAAATTGTTGTGACCTCTTTTTAGGTTAAAAAATTAAAATGCTGAATCTTTCGGCATCACGTTTAAGAAAACAAGAAAGTGAAAAGCAAGTATGTTCCCATGAACGGAGACAGAAAAACTAACTAGTTAAGTATAGCTTTATCCTAAAAACAGATTATATAGATAATAGTATTTTACAATGCGTAAAATGTCAAGCAGAAATTGACGCTGCTTCTGGCACGAACCTTAAAGTGTACAGTTGACCATTGTTAAAAAAATTTGCTGAATATATTGTCATGTGTTGAATAAAATTAAATAATTGGCAAATATGGTTAAATTGGAGTTATACTTAAATTTAGTTTAAAGTAACAGTTACTCTTAATCTTTCGTGATTATACTGAAAACAAGAATGAATATTAAATTATTTTCTATAGTGCTATTGGTATTGTTTTTCTGTTTTGCTTTGATACAAATCCAATCAGTCGCAAGCCTTAACCCAATGTTCCACTCGATGATCACCTCAGTTCGATACTTGGTCAAGTGGGTATTACAACTTCCGGCGGAACCTGAGAATCAAATTGTCCTCAAGAGTCCACATCAATTCCTCAATTCAACCGACAAAACCAAGGTTACTCCGCTCACAACATCACAACCTAAATATAAGCAGAAACTAGATCAGACATATGAACCTAGTCTTAGCGACAAAGACACCAACTTCGAGTCCTTATTTAGTGCATTTGAGCCTGAACCAACACATTCTGCAACATCTAATGACGATGCAGAAACCTTCAAAGTTCTAAGTAACATCATCGGGCTAGAAGATCCAGTGACCGATCTTTTCCCAGAAACTGAATGGCATGATACCGAATTTGATTTTGATGATATTCATTATAGTAAATTAGGGGAAAACTGGGAGACGAGCAACATCCCAGATCACGAGGATCTCGAACGAAACCAAGTTGAGCAATTGCTTGAAGAACTTCGATCAGAATTTCCTAATCACTCGAGAATTGGCCAACTAGATACTTTAGATCAAAATTAAAATATGAAGCAAATCCTGACTATTGCGGGATCTGACTCCGGTGGTGGAGCAGGAATTCAAGCAGATATCAAATCAATCCACGCCAACGGGGGATTTGCGATATCCGCAATCACCTCTGTAACCGCACAAAACACGTGTGAAGTAACCAGTGCTTTTGATTTGCCGATCGAGATAATTGAAGCACAAATTGATGCGGTCTTCGCAGATTTCGAAGTTTCGGCCGTAAAGACTGGTATGTTATCGAATGCTGAAATTGTACAGACTGTCGCCAAAAAACTAGATCAGTATTCTCCCCCAAAGATAGTTGTTGATCCCGTGATGATTTCAAAAAGTGGATTTCCTCTTTTGCAGGAACCCGCAATCGAAACAATAATTTCTAGTCTTATTCCATTAGCAACGGTTTTAACTCCCAATGTCCACGAAGCTCAACTTCTTTCTGATATGACAATTCAGAATGTGACAGAAGCAAAAGTGGCAGCGAAAAAAATTCATCAAATTGGTTGTCATGGTGTTCTAGTAAAAGGTGGACATATGGAAGACGAAACATCAGTTGATGTACTGTTCTCAGAAAACAAGTTTCAGTTTTTCGAGTCAGAAAGAATAAACACCAAGAACACGCACGGCACTGGGTGCACCTACTCAGCAGCAATCGCAACACAACTTGGTTTGGGAAAAAGCCTCTCCTCTAGTATTGAATCAGCCAAAGATTACATTACAAACGCAATTCGCCATTCACTCGAGATAGGCCACGGTCACGGACCAACAAATCATTTCTACTTTCTATAAATCACTACAATGCATTTGATTCTTTTCCTTCATCAACTCTTGTTGAAGCCTCTTTAGTTTTTCACTCAGAACAACAGGATACACAGCAGGTTGATACAAAGTTTTGTGTTTATTTGGTAAACGTGAGAGGTTACTTTGAGTTTTCACCTGAAGCTCCTGTAAAGTCGGAAAATCGTAAACAAGCTTACCCTTTTTGATAATTGGAATTAACAAACCGTCCCGATCAATTTCATTCCATAAACAGATCCTATCCTTAATACAATATTGATTTGGGTCGGTGAACCGTTCAACCTGCTTCTTGGCAGGTAAGGTTGATTTTGCCATATCGTTACTCTTCTTAAAAGTAAATATGGTCTTATCACCTTCAATTTTTTCGACGTGCTTATACACACCTGGCAATGCTGAAACTCCACTACTACCAGAAACAGGATCTAAGGTTGCACCAGTTGCTAAACGCGTTCCAATTCCAAATCCATCTAGGGGGGCGTTCGACCTCAGTAAACGATCTATCTCAAATTCATCTAGATCATTACTAGCAAAAATCTTGGTTTCCTGTAGACCTCCACTGTCTAGAATCGACCTTACCTGTTTACTAAGCTCTAGCAAATTTCCGCTATCCAATCGAACACCTACTAATTTCTGACCATTGGCTTTCATTTCCTGACCAATAGTTACAGCATACTTGGCACCCTGAATCGTATCATACGTGTCGATTAAAAGTATAGTATTATGGGGAAAAGACATTGCATAATCGCGAAAAGCCTCAAGTTCTCCTCCCCGATCCTGAATAAATTTGTGAGCAAGTGTCCCAACGTGAGGAATACCAAAGTATCGACTTGCAATCATCAAAGAAGTAGCTGATATTCCCCCAATAAAACTTGCCCTTGCAGACAAAACCGCCGCATCACGTCCGTGAGCTCGCCTAGCACCAAAGTCAAAACAAGTTCGACCTTCAGAGACATTCACAATACGAGATGCTTTCGTAGCTATTAGTGTTTGGAAATTCATGACGCACAACAAATAAGTCTCAAACAATTGTATATCAATTGACCTACCGGTAATGTTGATAATAGGTTCGTTTGGAAAAACAACGGTTCCTTCCGGTACAGCGTATACATCACCATCAAACTTAAAATTACGCAAGTAATCAATGAAACGAGGACTTATTTCGGGAATGGACTTACTACTTTGAAGCCATTGTAAATTATCTTCAGAAAAACGCAGATTTAGAATATAGTGAATAACCTGCTCAAGACCTGCAGAAATTAAGTACTCTCCCTGTGGGATAGCACGGGCAAAATAATTTTCAGTGCATATAAAGTTATTATTGCTATCAAGATCAGCCTGCCCCATCGTTAACTCATAATAGTCAACGAACAACGCCATATGCTCTTGTGTCAACAATGCAGATTTAGGTAAATTAGACACACCTACAACCTAACAAACAGTCCAATGTTATGAATCTTAATTTGATTTATAGGATCTTATTGGTGTTGAAATTAAGCTGAACCAACCTCTTTGCCTGAAACCAGTACTATTTGCAAATTCATCACAAATGCGTGAGAGATTATCAATGAAAGTCGGCCACTGGTCACCAGTATTACACCGACGTGAATGCACATCAGCTAGCAGAAGAGCCTGTTCATAAAGATTAGCTCGATGTATTTGGGTTTTAATTGACATATTTAAGCTTCCTCAACTGTTTATAATTGTCGGCTATTTTGAATCAATACAAGCTAAAATTCCAGCAATGTTAATACTAAATTCTCAGACTTGAAACCTTGCTTTCTAATTGACACAACCCTTACAGGTTTGATATGCTTTGCAATTGCAATCTCTACACAATAACTAACTACAAAATTGATCAAATGGTAACACTTTTTAGTCCAAGAAACTAACAAGATGGAACTAACAAATACGTTTGCCTTAATTTATGAATGGCACAAACGTTCTCAGAAGTTGCATACACAGAAATAGAAGAGGAGGCAAAGCGTGGAGAGTAAAGTTGCTAAGAAGGAGATCGACACGCACACCGAAAAATTATCGGTAGAACCACCCAACATTCATACCGATTTTATCAGGCAGATCATTAAGGAAGATAACAAGACTAATAGATATGAAGGGCGGGTCCATACCCGGTTTCCACCGGAGCCAAATGGCTATCTGCACATTGGACATGCTACCTCGATTTGCCTTAATTTCGGCGTTGCAGAGGATTTTGGTGGATTCTGTAATTTGCGATTCGATGACACTAATCCCATAGGAGAAACTATAGAATATGTGGAATCAATAAAAGAGGACATTCGATGGCTCGGATTTGATTGGCAGAATCGCGAATTCTACGCCTCGGACTACTTTGAACAACTCTACGAATACGCAACACAGCTAATCAAAAAGGGAGTCGCGTACGTATGCGATCTAAGTCCAGAGGAAATGAGAGAATATCGTGGCACCCTAACTAAACCCGGTATGAACAGCCCATATCGTAGACGCTCTACTGAAGAAAACTTGGATTTATTCGAACGCATGCAGGAGGGGGAATTCCCCGATGGTTCACGTACACTACGTGCCAAAATTGACATGGCATCTCCAAATTTGAACATGCGAGATCCGGTCATGTACCGAATTCTACGAGCAACTCACTTCAGACAAGGGAATAAATGGTGTATCTATCCAATGTATGACTTCACACATGGTCAATCAGATTCTATTGAAAGGGTAACCCACTCACTATGCTCACAAGAATTTGAAGATCACCGTCCACTATATAACTGGTATCTCGATGAATTAGAAATGTATCATCCACAGCAAATAGAGTTTGCCCGACGGAACCTTAGCTATACTATAATGAGCAAACGAAAGTTAATTCAATTGGTTGAGGAAGGGCATGTCAGTGGTTGGGATGACCCAAGAATGCCAACGCTTTCAGGGTTACGTAAACGTGGTTACACACCAGAAGCAATTCGAGATTTTTGCGGTCGCATAGGAATCGCTAAAAGTGACAATCTCGTTGATGTCGCTATGCTTGAACATTGTATCAGGCAAGATCTGAATAAACATGCGTTGCGTGTAATGGCAGTGTTGCGTCCACTTAAGGTTGTAATCGATAATTACCCAGAGGAACAAACGGAAGAGTTAGAAGCAACCAACAACCCGGAAAATCCGGACATGGGCTCACGGAAAATCCCCTTTTCTCGGGAGCTTTATATCGAGCAAGAAGATTTCATGGAAAATCCTTCCAAAAAGTATTTCCGCTTGGCCCCAGGACGAGAAGTTCGGCTGATGCACGCATACTACGTCAAATGTGAACGCGTCATTAAAGATGAAAAAACAGGTGAAGTGCTCCAAGTTCATTGTACCTACGACCCCGAAACTCGGGGTGGTTGGTCCGAAAATGGTCGAAAAGTTAAAGGAACGTTGCATTGGGTATCTTCTAACCACTCACTTGAAGCCGAGGTCCGCTTGTACAATCATCTCTTCTTAAAGGAGAACCCAAATGATGTAGGAGATAACGAGGATTTTAAATCAAACTTGAACCCAAATTCTTTGGAAATCTTGACCAAATGTCAGGTTGAACCAAGTTTAATAGATGCGAACCCTGGTGACCGCTATCAATTTCTAAGACAAGGCTATTTCTGTACCGACCCTGATTCATCTTCTGAAAAACCCGTTTTTAATCGGACAGTATCATTACGTGACACATGGGCAAAAATCCAAAAAAACAGATAGTTTCAGGCAAATCAAAGTTGAATGACTCCAATAAATAGGAAAATAAAAATCGGTGTTATTGGGGATGGAGCTTTTGCTGCCCGCCGGCACTTACCATATTTGGTAGAATCAGGTTATGCTGAGGTCGTTGTTCTATACCGACGAAATCAGGAAATGCTTACCAAAATAGCAGATCATTTCAAGGTTGAAAACACATTTACCAACTATCGAACAATGCTTGACAAAGTAGAAATGGGTGATGTTCCGGTTACATCACCACAACAAACAATGGACAATTGCATTGGCGCTATTCTTGGCCACGCCCAACCCCTAGCAACAGGAGATGACGGTCTGCGTGTCGTCGAAGTAATTGAAGCGGCATACCAATCGAGCCGAACAGGGGAAATTATATCATTGTCACTTCAAAATTCGGCGATAATATTGTGTATTTGACATAGAGGACATCACAAATGGAAACAAATTCGTCAGTTCGGGTGCGCTTTGCACCCTCACCAACAGGGTTTTTGCACATCGGCGGTGCACGCACAGCGTTGTTTAATTGGCTCTTTGCAAAACGCCATGGGGGCACTTACATTCTTAGAATCGATGACACCGATGAACAAAGATCAACACAGGAATCAATGCAACAGATTTATGATTCGCTAAAATGGTTAGGCCTGGACTGGGACGAGGGAGCAACTGTTGGTGGCGACTATCAACCGTATGTACAGTCTCAACGAAGAGAAATCTATCAAAAATATATCCAGAATCTGCTCGATAATGACAACGCGTACTATTGCTACTGCACGCCAGAAGAGCTATCACAGATGCGTGAACATGCACGAGCAAAGAATCACAACCAATCATACAAAGGAAAATGTCGCAATTTAACGGAGAAAGATCATCGAAAATTTGAGGCAGAAGGACGTAAACCAACTGTGCGCATCAAAGTGCCAAATCAGCCAATTTTGGTACAAGATCTAATACTGGGCGAAACCCAAATTGCACCTTCGTCTTTACAAGATGAAGTAATCGTCAAGTCAAACGGGGCACCACTCTATAATTTAACTTCAATTGCCGATGATATTGAAATGCAAGTTACTCACGTTATTCGCGGGGCAGATCATCTAAATAACACATCAAAACAGATAATGATTGCTAACGCACTTAGTGCCAAAACACCACAATTTGCTCACCTGCCCATGGTACTTGGCAGTAGCAAAGGAGAAAAACTTAGTAAACGACACGGAGCCACTTCTGTTGACCAATATAGAAAAGATGGATTTATACCCGAGGCACTGATCAACTTTTTGGTTCGACTTGGTTGGTCGCTCGATGACAAGACCGAGATCTTTTCCATCGATGATATGATCGATAATTTCAGCCTCAGTCGAATTGGCAAGAGTGGGAGCGTCTTTGATGTTAAAAGATTAGAATGGCTCAACAACCATTACATATTGAAGCTCAATTTAGCGAAAAGAACTTCTGCCGTAATTCCATTTCTGCAACGGGACGGCTTGCTCGAGGGCAATATTTCTAATGAAGAACGACCTTGGCTTGAAAAAATTGTAGAATCGGTTGGAGATAGGCTTACTACATTGGCTGACATAACTACCTACACCAAGTTTTTCTTTACTGATGATTTTGACTACCATCCAAAAGACGTTAAAAAATGGTTAACAAAGGGTGATCCTGTTGCCGTCCTCTCAGGAGCACGTGATACACTATTGGCCATTGAGAATTTTGACCTCGACACAGTCGAAAGCAAAATTAAAGACTATTTGAATAAGCTAGAGATAAAAAGAATTCAAGTAATGCAACCTTTGCGACTTGCACTTTCCGGCCAAACGTTTGGCCCTGATTTATTTACCATTATAATTCTACTGGGCCAAGAAAAAACGATTTCTCGAATTAATCGATTAATTGACTATATCCCTACCATCAACAAAAGGAGTGCAAACTAAATTATGGAACAAGCGCTAGAACATTTTATCGAAGACCTTCCTAACCTCTTATTATTTCTGGTGATTGCAGGAACGCTTTTCACAGTCGGGAAAGGGGCAGATATACTTGTTGAAGAGGCGGTAGACCTATCGAAAAAATGGGGCATTCCCAAGGTATTAATAGGTGCAACCATCGTTAGTCTTGGAACGACATTGCCTGAGGCAGTGGTCTCAGTTCTAGCAGCAGCTAAAGGAATGCCAGACCTTGCCCTTGGGAATGCCGTTGGTTCAATTATCTGTGATACCGGTTTAATACTAGGTCTAGCAGCCATCATCGCACCCCTGCCTCTAAATAGAGAAATGGTAAACCGTCAAGGCTGGCTTCAATTCGGCGCAGGCTGTTTACTAGTAATCAGCTGTCTACCATTCAGTTCTCTTTCACTAAAAACCATTTTTGAAGAAGGTGGACAACTACCCAGATTTGTTGGCTTCATCTTCTTGATTTTACTCGCTGGCTACTTGTGGTTCACAATTCGTTGGTCTAAAAACTCAGAGATAGAAACTAACGAACAGGAAACCAATCATGATTCCAACACAATACTTGCACTTATAAAATTGGTGTTTGGCATCGCTTTGGTTGTAATTTCATCATGGATACTAATCCCTGCGGTACGTGAAGCAGCAGAACGAATTAATGTTCCTCAGAGCATTATCGCGGCTACCCTTGTTGCATTTGGAACTTCACTGCCTGAGCTAGTAACAGCAATAACAGCAGCAAGAAAAGGACACGGCGAATTAGCTATTGGTAATGTTATAGGAGCAGACATTCTAAATGTTTTGTTTGTTGCCGGCGCAGCGGCAGCTATCACGAGCGGAGGATTAATGGCCCCTCCACAATTTTTCCAACTTTTGTTCCCAGCTATGTTGTTCATATTACTAGTTTTTCGAATCGGCATCTTCTTCTCTGGGAAAGCTTTCAAACGCCCTTTTGGATTTGTTCTGCTTGCGGCTTATATCATCGTAACGACATTCAGCTACATCTTTAAATAGGGTTTCACGACTGGTGTTATTCCCATCTAAAATTGGACATATAGGAACAGCCGAGATCGATTTCTTCACTTTTTTGGAACAGACACTAGACAATATGCGTTTGATTTTGTGAATTATCCAAATTAGGATAATCCACCTAACTAAACAGGATCTTGAGGTGTTTTACATGTCTAGGCGTTACGCGTATGTAGCGATTTGTCGGAAGGAATCGAAAAGTCGTTGGTCAATTAGTTTCAAATCTTTAGGCAACTCCGTCCCAGCAGAAATTCTGCAGTTACCCAATCTGTCTCAACCTTTAACCTCAGCATCGTGTCACAAGCTAGACCTGAATCCAGTTGATTACTTTCGCCGCATTTTTCGCGATATGCCTGAGATGTTACGCAGTTATAGATCTCGAACCATCGATCGAA
>JACLAC010020434.1_pt1 | contig 20650 bp, 16 predicted proteins | sample 8027881 | NCBI WGS metagenome assembly JACLAC01 (sample SAMN15725517, study PRJNA655200) | protist metagenome | isolation source: fluorescence activated cell sorting (FACS) single amplified genomes of... | place: Spain: Blaines Bay Microbial Observatory, Mediterranean Sea | collected 2016-01-19 | reverse complement strand
ATTAATAAATGATTGATTGAGGGGTTGGCATCCAAATTTACACAATATATGTTTTAAGATATCCAAAACAATTGTTATTATTAATTCAAATAACTTAACAAGAGATGTTTATGAAAAAAGTATTACAGTAAAGAATGATTGATATAGCCATTGGGCACAATTCATTGATTTTTCTCGATGAAGTCTACAACAAAATTCTTTATAACAATGCTTTTCATAACCATAAATTCACTGTTATAAACCTAAATAATTTCTTTGTCTGTTTCCTAACTTAGATCCTAAGATTTACTTGATAAAAAGATGATATAAATTTTATTCTGTATTTTTTTACAAAAAGGAAAAGTATTGATTATTGAAAGTGCAGGACTTAACTAGTTCAAATTAGATCACGCAAGGTTTGTATTACTATCTCATGTAGAGCAACTTGTTCAGCTACAGAGTAGTCATTCAATGCTTTTTTAAGTAGATTTAAGGAAGCATTAACAAACCAATTGAATTTCCAAAAAAACAACCCTATGATGATACTTAACAATCTTTAGGGAGTATAATTGTGCGCATCGCTTTGTTTTTACTTACGAACTTGGCCGTCATTTTAGTGGTAGGTGTTACTCTCAGCTTGCTGGGTGTTAATAATTACATGATTGGTAATAGATTCAATTTCATGTCGCTGTTAGTGTTTTGTAGTATGTTTGGTTTTACGGGTAGTTTTATTTCTCTATTCCTTTCAAAATTCATGGCAAAACGTGGTTCCAGTGCAGTAGTTATTAAAAAACCAAGTAATCGTAAAGAAGTTTGGTTGATTGAAACCGTTTCTAATCTTTCTAAGGAAGCAGGTATTAAAATACCTGAAGTAGCGATATTTCCTTCTCATGATGCAAATGCTTTCGCTGCGGGCTGGAATAAAAACGACGCATTAATCGCTATATCTACGGGTATACTGGATCGTTTTCCACCTGATGAAATAAAAGCGGTTTTAGGACATGAAATTAGTCACGTTGCGAATGGAGATATGGTTACCCTGTCTTTACTTCAAGGTGTAGTGAACACTTTTGTTATGTTTTTCGCCCGTATATCAGCTTATGTGGTTAATCAATTCCTTCGTAGAAATGACGACGAAGGCTCTGTTGGTTGGAGCTATTACATAGCGACCTTTATTTTCGAAATTCTATTTGGCATTCTCGCATCTATGATTGTAATGTGGTTTTCACGTTTTCGTGAATATCGAGCAGATAAAGCCAGTGCGTATTTAGGAGGAAAAGGTGCTATGATAGCTGCGCTTGCTCGACTGCAAAGCGAACATAAAGAAAATCATATGCCCGAGAGTATGGTTGCCATTGGTATTAATCAGGGGGGAAAACCAACTCTTGGCGAATTATTCTCAAGCCACCCGTCGATTGATGACCGTATCAAAGCACTTCAAGTTCTGTGATCGATAAGTAAAAATGCAAAGGTTTAGAGTGTCCGATTTTCGGACACTTTTTTACAAGAAAAGTTGTCTAAAAAAGCTTGGTCGTCAATTAGTAAACACTAAAATAAGGATTCATTTTGTCTCATTTCTTACTATTTGTCCGATCAAATTCACTAATGTATTAAGCTAAAAAAGTAACTGAGTTTATTTCGCTACATTTTCGGCTTAAACAGCCATATAGTACTATGACAACTGGACAGCTTAACATCTTCTTTCCGGATCGGAGAACAATGCTTGAGCAACTAATACTCGAAGTTTCAATCCTAGAGCCACTTCGCTCACTAAACCTTAATGTTGTTTTGTGGAAATGACAGAAGACAGTTGACATTTTTATATCTTCATTTTGATCTAACAAAATACAACTCCAGACATATCAATGATACTACGGCAATTATGATTGCATAACAAACGTCCGTTCTTTGAAGTAACCCAGCACGACATAAATAGCAGCGTTGCTTTAGCGTTCAAGATATCGAAAATGATTTCTGTTAAAATAATGTTGAGACTACTTTTGATAAGCTATCAAATGAGAAGATGTAAGCTTCAACCGGCTAGTCAAAGTGAAAATTTCAAACCAGGAGATCGTTAGTGAAAATGTTGCGCAAATTCAACTCTTGATTGAGACATGTTTCTATGCAGACCGATTCAACTCACTAAAAATAACATCAGATGTTTATATTTTCTTTCAGTTAATTTGACCGATACATTCAGTACTTTGTTTTCCCTAAACCGTATCTGCTTCCCAATCTCCTAATCGTTCACGGAACTCAACAATCTCTGATCACCCATCAATCGATATGCTTTCAGAAAGAAGGCTTTGTTTGTCGTTTGAACCATTTAAACACCATCTACATTGTAGTAGACCATTTTGTAATACTGATTCAACTTCAGAACTACTAACTGTTTAAATCGTTTGAGTAGAAGCTGTAATCATCAGATCCATTAAGATAGAAATTAGCTTGAGCATTATACTCATCTAACACTGTCACTGTCGGCGCATCCGCTTACGAATACCAACGTTTAAATTTAAGTAAGATCTACACCTAAAGTATCTTACATGACGGAAACAAAATTGTCACATGTTACTTAACCATCATAGCGTTCAAAATACAAATCAGAGTCTCTGACGGAATATATCTTTACCCAAAAGTCTATGAATTAGACGAACAATCTCAGCTACTTTCTCATACACAATCATAGTGTAGACGTTAGAGATTTCAATGTAAGAATTAGGACGCACAGGATGAGACGTCAGACTTACGTCCTATCAAATAGCGACGTTTTTAAAAAAACATATCTTCCACACATCTAACGATTTCTAAATGCATGTCAGCAGAAAAGAATTGATCAAGAAAAACAGTAAAATCTTCTTTGAGACTTAATTGGAACTAATCACTATAAGTGACAAGGTTACCGGACCAGTTATGGAAATATTCATGAGCAACAATTGCTTCTACCTGTAAAAAAGTATCATCTGTAGTGATTTCTGGGCTTGTCAACAAACAAGATGATAACCCTTTGTTTCCATCACCCCGTGTTGAAATCATCTACCGCCACAATCATAAAAGTATCTAGATCATATTCACGACCTTATGTTTCTTCATCCCAACACATAATGTGTTTTAAGGCTTCAATAGCATAATCGAATTTATAGATATTATGAAACTCTAGTGAAAATTTATAGCTTTACATCACGTTTACCTTAGTAGTGGTGAATACATCGTTCTTAACAGAAAAATAACCAGACACCAGGGCAAAAAGATAAGCGGGTTTTGGAAAAGAGTGTGTCAAACAACGAAGTTTTACCTTTGTCATTTTTACCAAACTCTATCTCATTACCTTTAAATAACATGACAGGGTAACGAGCTTTATCATCAATAATGGTTTTAGTATACACCAACATCACATCTGGACGATCCAGTTAACAGATGATATGATGGAAACCTTTTGCTTCACATTGGATACAAAACAAAAAGAAAGAACAATATAGACTTTCTAAGCGTGTGGGCATGTATTATTTTTTTGGTTTAATTAAAGTTTCGCAGGTCAAAACAAACATTTCCGCAATTGTGGTGATAACCAACTTATCATCTACAAGGTGTTATTCTTCACTAGGTAACTTGTAACCACCTAAGTGTCATCTAGATCAAAGGTTAGTTCAGTTTTATCAATTAGAAAAGGAGAAACCTTATAATCTTTCAATAATATTACTGAAGGTTGGCTACCCTTCATGTATTCTTCCCTAAAATGACAATGAAGCTTGATAACCTGTATATTTACGGATATTAATCACGCCTATATCGAGAATCCAATATTGACCTTTTATTCCCATTAAGACACCTTTTATAAGAGGTGTCTTTTCTCCATTTAGACTAGTCACCTTAGTGGGATATTCTAATATAGGATAATTAAAATGATGCGTTTCGTTTTCATCTGATAAATCAACGATGGATCGTAAACCAAACTCACGTTGTAGAGAATTGAGACCTTCGTGTAAAAGACCAATCAAGCGTTGTTGCTCATACTCTAAATCTATTTTTACAGTACTGCCTTTTAGCATACTACGCCAGTTAGTTCTGTCAGTCACTTGCGTTTTAAATAAAGTTTCAACCAAACCTGACACTCGACGGTTTTGCACACGAAACAAGGCCCTGGCTTGAGTAGCTCCTTGATCAATCCAACGATTAGGAAGCTGATCACCGCGGGTGATGCCCACTTTCAAACCAGATGAATTAGCGAGATAAACACAGTGATCTTGCATACAATATTTTTTACCCCATTCCGGTTCACGACAAGTATCCAAATGAAAGTGACATTTCTCGGGGCGCACGATACAAGTATCACAAGCGGCCAATTTTTTAAAACAAGGAAAACAAAAACCTTGGCTGAAAGATCTATTTGTCGCACGTTTACAGTAGATGCAATAAATCTCACCACTCAATGTTAAGGAGATTTTTTGCCCTAGTAGATCATTCATTACCACATTTTCATTACCCAAATTCAATGTATATTGAACTTGGCCAGATTCAGAAGATGTTTCCATTTTTTTGAGGTTACCCATTAACATTAGGCATTATCCATTGGCTTAGTGTTCATTCATTTAGTAGTTTTTTAATCATTGTTAATTGTCAATTATTTCTCTCTCAATTACCACTACACAAATACTACCTTCCTAATAACGTCTCAGTGGAAGATTCAAATATATAAAGCCTAATATAAAGCCTGTACATAAACCTATTAAATGGGTTGTGTTGGCAATACGACCTAATCCAATAGACTCTAAAATATGAGTGTATCCAATAGCTAACCAAACCACAAAAAAGGTCATCAAGGTTTTACTAATAATGGTTGGCCAATCTCTACGTAATAAAGGTATTAACCACGCAAAACCAATTAAGCCATATACAACGCCAGAAAGCCCACCAAATAATGGATTCATGTCGATTTGAAATTGCAAAATATTACTAAAAATGGCAATAACCACTACGTTAATTAACCAAGGAATAGAACCAATAAATTGTTCCACACGACGTCCTATATGCCATATCCATAAAGCATTAAAAACAATATGCATTACACTAAAATGGATTAAGGCGGGAGTTAGTAAACGCCAATATTCTCCCTTATTAAGTATATCGGATAATGTATTAAACTGAATCTGCCCACCAAAAATTTGAAATGAGCTAATAGTAAAATATTTGACTGTGGATAAATTTGCACCAAGTTGTGTGATAAAGGCAACAATAATCGCTGCTAATAATATCGAAACGGTTGCAGGAGTATTTTTTATTTGTGTCACTATATTTTCAGATGAAAAATGAACCGGATTACTAATATCCGGCTCTACTTTCAATAACATAGTTGGATTATTAAGCCAGATTTTAACTAACTGCAATGCTGGTTTTTGATGGTCTGGGTTATTAATCCAGATTTCATTTTTCTCTTGATTTGTTACAATACGATGAGAAATCTTTAACCGCCAAAAAGTTTGGCTCAACAAGGACGGATCTTCATTTTCTGAAAATTGATACATCAAATACATAATCTAGGTTTAAGCCTCTTGTCTTATTATCAAATACATCATCGATCATTACTATAGCTTATAGCTGGATTGCCAACCTAACTTATCACGACAGACATTATAAAAATCGTGATTTTTAGGATGTATTAATCGAATACTGCCTTTTTTCTTCGTTATATAAATTTCATCTCCTGGTGCTGTAATGATATTTAGTTGCCCATCACAACTCACACTTGGACAGATTAAATTTGTTTCACATACGACAATGCGAATACAAGCATCGGAATCAATTACAATTGGACGATTACTTAAGGTATGAGGATGCATTGGCACCAACACAAGTGCATCTAATTTGGGAAGTATAATAGGACCACCAGCAGACAAAGCATAAGCAGTAGAACCCGTTGGTGTAGACACAATTAAACCATCAGATTTTTGCTTCATAACAAATTGATCATCAATAAATAAGTCAAATTGAATAATCCGAGCTGACTTACCTGGGTGTAACACTAAATCATTTAATGCAATACCGTTACCACTAGGAAGATTTTGACGCTTGATTTTTGCTTCGATCATAAAACGTTTTTCTTCGTAATATTCACCACGAAAAATAGGATCTAACTCTGTTTTTAAAGCATAAGGAGAAATATCAGTTAAAAATCCTAATGTTCCCCGGTTAATACCAATGACGGGGATATCATAGTTGCAAATGGCTCTAGCGGCGCCTAAAAAGCTTCCATCACCACCAACGACCATTACTAAATCACACCGGCCACCTAATTCCTTAAGTGATGCAGACGTCATTTTAAAGCCTGTTATCATGGTTGCCAACCCAACTTCTAGTATCGGTTCAGATCCTTTTTCTACCAAATATTTCATCAGATTTTTTACGGTATCAAGAATTTTTGTTTTATTTAACCGAGCAATTATGCCAACATGTCTAAAAAGACTCATCTAGTATTCTCTCTATACAATACCTAAACCACATTTTCAACTCTTATGTCACGACTGAGCTTATGTCCTATGGTTTTTCAATTAAAAGTATCTGTCACAAAAGACAGGTAGCAGACTCTTTCATAACTCTCAACATAAATAATATCGTTGACAACTATTTCTTTAAATCTTGTCAGCTGATAATTCTTTAATAAATTTAGATACTTGTTCATCCAGTGGTTGCTGTTTTTTGTCTTGGTATAACGACGTTTTAGTTTTACTAAAAGACCTTTTTCTCTCAAATGATGACAAAACTCTATTTCGACAAAACTTAAATGAGGTATAGATCGACATCACTTCATGAAAAAATCTTTGATTGGTGATAGGCTGTCTTTTTAGCAACTGTACTGATCAAGTGATTCTTTAATTGCTCATCTTCCAATTCTCACTCGATCCGTTTAATCGCCTGACCTGAGGTTTTTTCACTTTATAGGATTTTAGACACACAACCTCTTGTTGATAAACTAGTTCATTTTTCCGTATTTGCAAAATCAAATCAGCACTACAAGTCGACTTTGGATGTCATAGATGTTTTGAATGTATTTAGTCATATCACCTTTCTCAAAGTCCATGGTATAACCATGTTGAGCATACTTTCGCAATAGGTTTCTTAGCTGTAAAACTTATTTCAGGATAAGACAACAGACTGTTAAACATTCGCTTAAACTCTTAAGAGAAGCTTTATTCCCAATCCTATTATAATAAAAGAGTCAAATACTATCTTTCTCTAGGAATTCATCTTTGTAACTAAATTTCATCATGGCTTTATTAAGGAGTGACGAGTAACATCACTAGATGTGAATTTGGTAGTTTGAGAAATAGAGTCGCTTGTTATTCTGATGAACACTCAAATGTCCTATGTTAATTTGTAAATATAACGTTCTGCAATAGCGTTTATTTTCTCTGAGGGTAAAATAATCAGCTTTTTTGATAGTAGTTCATATTATCCACGAATTTTTATTCGGGATGTTTTAAATTAATAGTTTATAATCTCTAATTTATGGATATCGTCGTCAAAATTATCAATAAAGGCACTTTCAGGGTAATCGCTTTAGGATTTGCATTACGCTAGACAGATTGTATTCTGTAAAATTTTCCAGCACTGTGCTATATTAGATTGTTACTAATTTCTATTAATGAATCTTTTTTTGTCCCCAATTTAAATGGCATGATTAAGTAGCAAATTTTTTTCGTATTGCATTATAATACTTGTATGTTTTTTAAATGGGAAGAATATCAAGGGTCGCATTAAATATCAGCAGATGATTAGCTTTCATGTTATGGTGCTAAATCTACTATATAACGTCATTTAATCAACAATCCAAACAAAATACAATCAATCGTCATTTTGTTATGGTTCTGCAAAACGACGTTTTCAGTTTAATTCTTGCTGTTGAATTGGCTTTAGATGATGGTCTTGGTTTTTATTTTGACTTCTTTTTAACTATCAATAGACGGTATAACGATAAATCTTTATCTGTTCAGCAATATATTTTGAAGAATAATTATATTTATGAATAATCGATATCTGGTATTTTTATCTTTCAATCAACGGTTGATTGTTCATATTTAAAGAAGATTTTATTTTGGTGATGAGAAACTTACTATCTTTGACGGTTGGCTGCCTATTTCAATTTATCCATGAGCATCGAATTTATTATATGAATTTCCAAACAATATAATTTCCTTATAAGGTGTTTAGAAAATGACAATTCATCCGCGAGCAGGGCTATTAGCTGAACATAATTCACTAGTCAATCTTCCTGAACTTATGACCGCATATTTTATGAAGAAACCAAATGTTTCGGTTTCATCTCAACAAGTGAATTTTGATACATCTGGGCATCGTGGAAGTGCCTTACAGTCTAGTTTCAATGAAGATCATATTTTGGCTATTAGTCAAGCAATTGCTGATCATCGTAAAAATCAGAATATTCAAGGGCCTTTATATTTAGGTAAAGATACACATGCCTTATCTGAATCTGCTTATCAAACAGCATTGAGCGTATTAACGGCAAATGGTATCCGAGTGCGTGTACAAACAAATAGAGGCTTTACTCCAACCCCTGTTATCTCTCATGCTGTATTGACACATAACGCGACTGCTGCTAAATCGGATGTCAGTGATGGTATTGTGATAACACCTTCTCATAATCCACCAGAAGATGGTGGTATTAAATACAATTCTTTTAAAGGTGGTCCAGCGGATAAAAACATTACAGATTGGATGGAAAAACGAGCGAATGCTTTATTAACAGGCGAATTTGTTGGAATGGTATCTTTTTCTAATGAAGAGATAGCAGAATCTGGTTTAGTAGAAGAGTTTGATTACATCGAACATTATGTCAACGATCTTGAAAATGTAGTTGATATGCAGGCTATTACCCAAGCAGGTATTAAAATTGGTGTGGATCCTATGGGGGGAGCTGGTATTTATTACTGGGCGCCAATAGTAAAAAAGTATGGTTTAGACATCACAGTTGTGAACAAAAACGTGGATCCGACATTCCGCTTTATGCCTCTTGATAAAGATGGCCAAATTCGTATGGACTGTTCATCTCCATATTCCATGCAAAATTTGCTTAAATTGAAAGATGATTTTGACATTTCAGTAGGCAATGACCCTGATTATGATCGCCATGGTATCGTCTGTGCTGATTTTGGTTTGATGAATCCCAATGCTTATCTAGCGGTCGCTATCGAATACCTATCTGTACACCGTCCAAAATGGTCGAAAGGACTTCAATTTGGTAAAACGCTTGTATCTAGTAGCATAATAAATAGAGTTGTCGAAGGTTTAGGTCGCAAACTTTGTGAAGTACCTGTTGGTTTTAAATGGTACGTTGAAGGTCTATCCGATGGCACGTTGGCATTTGGTGGAGAAGAGAGCGCAGGAGCTTCTTTCCTTCGACGTGATGGATCGGTTTGGACTGCAGATAAAGATGGTTTTATTATGGCATTGCTCGCTGCTGAGATTTTAGCGGTGACAGGCAAGAATCCACAAAAACTATACGAAGAACAAGTTGTTAAGTATGGAAAACCGTTTTACAAACGCATTGATGTAGCAGCTACCCCAGAGCAGAAAAAAATTCTTAGCATTCTAGGTACAAAAGACGTAACGCAAAAAACGTTGGCAGGTGAAAATATTGTGAGTGTTTTAACTCACGCACCCGGTAATAATGCAGCCATTGGTGGATTAAAGATTTCGACGCAAAACAGTTGGTTTGCAGTGCGTCCATCAGGTACTGAAGATGTTTACAAAATTTATTTAGAAAGTTTCAATTCGTTGTCTCATCTTACAGAACTTGAAAATGAAGCAAAAGTATTGATTGATAGTATGCTATCCATTTAATAATTTAACAGCTAATGATTGTACTTTTTATACCCCCATTTATTATTTCATCAAATAGATCCAATTTATGTTAATGATGATGTTTCCGTTAGGAAACTTTTCAAGAAAACTATCGTTGAGTCAATAAATATCTTAGCAGTTTTGTTCTCAGTATGTATGTTTCTTTCACCCTCATGGCGATTCTGGTCCTATCTATTTTATAGTGTATTAGATTGTGATTTATAATAAAAAATCAGATTGATGCTCCTATTATTTTAACTATTTTTATCTTACATACGTTTTTGATCAATCACATCTTAATCGCTTACCGTATGTATTGAGTTGATTAGTAAAAATTAGTCTTTCTTAAAGACAGATCGCCATTTAGCAAACTGGTTACTCACTTTTTATAAAGCTCTCTTAGGTCCTTTGATATTCATAAATCGCTGAGTAGTTGCTTCAACATAAGCTGCGTAAACTTTATAAGAATCATGACCACCACGATTGAGGCTCATTATGTCATCATCGGACATATCCTAACCATTTCTAGCAACTCAGGATATTTACCGAAGAAATACTTACGGGTATACGCTCCATCATTGACTTTACAATTTTGAAGTTCATCATCGCAAACCTCATTCATACGTTTAATCAACAGGCCTTTGTCATCTTTTTCGAACAATGGATCCTAATTACGGACCCATAAACATTTGATAACATTCCGATCAGCACCACGAAAAATACCTTCTAACTCTTGCTCACTTTTATCGTTACCAAGAACAAAGCCATCAAGTCGCTGTAAATTACAATTGATAACAAAAATCAGGTTGTCTAGTTTTTCACGACCCGGAAGGGAAATAGCATCTAAAGATTCTGATTCATCACACTCACTATTGCCTAAGAATGCCCACACTTTACGATCATCTTGATCAGTTAAGCCACGATTATGTTGGTATCTTATGACATAAGCTTGATAAATGGCTTGCATTGGCCCAAGACCCATAAATACAGTTGGATTAAACAAGCTACTAAGGGATTGAGTTCCCAACGATCTCAGCAATTCGCTTTCTTTCAAACTTTGATTAAACAAGCGAATGACAAACTTGTGATCATGATGTTGTATGTCAGAGGTAAGCTTACGCTCATCTGTTTCTTTGATGAGATTCAGAAGACATTTATTCTCTTGATTACACCTACATCCAACATAAACTCAGATTTTTTAACTGGAATACCTACGAAATCATGTATATTTACTCAATTAAACACTGACTTCCATTACGTAATTTCACTATTGCAATCCTTGAAGTAACACTTGATAAAATACTAGATAGCGAATTAACATTCTTTTTGATGAACAGATACACATTAAAGCTCACAAAGAAAATAGTTGATTGGCTCGTCACTGCGCAACCAAATGCCATGCCATTTGGTTAAATATTCATCAAAACACTTTTGCATTCACTAGGAAATTTGTCAATATACTAGGCGCAAGCAAAAAAAACCTTTTTCACCGCTGAGTCTCCCACCAAAATACCACCTCCCCTTTCTTTTCAAAAGGATCTAATTAAACAAACTTAATAAATAAATTATTTATTAAGTTGAATGATGAATTTGTTCATGCGGTCAACAAAAGCTACTGGATCTTCTAATTGTCCCCCCTCAGACAAAGTTGCTTGCTCAAACAATAACCATGTCATATCAGAAAAGCGATCTTCATCTGTCTCTGCATCCATTTTAACTACGATTGGATGATCAGGATTCACCTCAAGACTTGGTTTAGACTCAGGTAATTGTTGACCTGCTTGCTCAAGTAAACGACGCATTTGCAAACCCATATCGTATTCACCAACGATTAAACAGGCGGGTGAATTAGTTAAACGGTCAGTGCTGTTTACTGCGGTGATTTTAGACTCAAGTATGGCCTTCATACGATCAAGAAGTGGCTTCATTTGTTCCGCTTTTTCTTCTTTCTCTTTTTTCTCTTCTTCGTTTTCAAAGTCCGCTAGGTTCAATTTACCTTTAGTCACATCTTGGAAATGTTTACCTTCGAAGTTTTGAAGAGACGACATCATCCATTCGTCAATACGATCACACAACAACAAAACCTCGAAGCCTTTTTTACGAAGAATCTCTAAATGTGGACTGTTTTTCGCTGTATTATGGTTTTCAGCGTAAATGTAGTAGATTTTATCCTGACCTTCGTTCATACGCTCGATGTAATCTTTAAGAGACACCGTTTGCTCTGACGCATCCGTATTGGTTGTGCTAAAACGTAGTAGAACCGCGATCTTGTCTTTGTTACCTATATCGTCTGCTGGGCCTTCTTTGATCACGTTACCAAACTCATCCCAAAACTTTTGGTAGTTTTTAGGATCGTTTTTTGCCATTTTGTTAAGCATATCCAACACACGTTTTGTTAACGCAGAGCGCATAGAATCAACGGCAGGATCATTTTGTAAAATTTCACGAGAAATGTTTAAAGACAAATCATTGGAATCCACCACACCTTTTATGAAACGCATATAAGGCGGCAAAAAAGCCTCTGCTTGATCCATGATAAATACACGCTGAACATATAATTTTAAACCACGCTGCATGTCACGATTCCAAAGATCATGAGGTACTTTTGAAGGAATGTACAGTAGGCTTGTATATTCAATCTTACCTTCTACTTTGTTATGAGACCATTTAAGTGGCTCTTGATAATCATGAGAAATATTTTTGTAAAATGCTTGGTATTCTTCGTCCGTCACGTCGTTACGTGAACGAGTCCAAAGTGCTTTTGCAGAGTTAACCACTTCAAATTCTGGTACTTTACTTTCATCAACTAACTTAGGATTGACCTCTTCATCTGTTTTTGTGTGTATCACTTTTTCCATTTCAACTGGAATAGAAATATGATCAGAGTATTTGGTCACCAAAGAACGGAGACGGTAATTGTCAGCAAATTCTTTTTCATCAGCTTTAAGGTGAAGAATAATGCGTGTGCCACGAGAGTCTTTATCAATATATTCAACAGTAAACTCACCCGATCCATTAGATACCCAACGAACCGCTTTGTCTCGCGTTACACCAGCACGACGAGTTTCTACCGTCACTTCATCGGCTACAATAAACGCAGAGTAGAAGCCTACACCAAATTGACCGATCAGTTGGCTGTCTTTTTTTTGATCACCACTCAACTGCTCAAGAAAAGTTAATGTACCAGATTTCGCAATCGTACCTAAGTTAGAAATGACTTCTTCACGTGACATACCCACACCGTTATCATCGATAATAACCGTGTTGTCTTTTTTATTAAATTCAACACGAACATGAAAATGTGGATCTTCTGCAAGAAGAGCTGCATTAGCGACAGACTCAAAGCGAAGCTTATCGACCGCGTCAGATGCATTAGAAATTAGCTCACGTAAAAAAATTTCTTTGTTGGAATACAAAGAATGAATCATCAAATGAAGTAATTGTTTTACTTCTGTTTGAAACCCCAATGTTTCTTTTTGAGTATCAGTTGCCATCTTTAAACTTGCTCCTATTCGAATGAGCCTTTGGCAAATACGACCAAAGGTGTATTTCGTTTCACCAACGCGACATATAGATAAAGCCTCTTGAAATGATTTCAAGAGGCTTTTGTTAAAAAAGAAGTATCAACGTTTACGTACCAAAGTCAATCCATCACCAATAGGGATCAATGATAAATCCACATCTGTGTCCTCATAAATGATGTTGTTTAACTTTCGAATGATATTGGTATCTTTGTCGGTAAACGCTTCATCCACCACATTACCCCACCAAAGCGTATTGTCAATAAGTAAACAACCACCAGGACGCAATAATTGCTTTGAAAGCTCGTAGTAAACAAGAAGATTTCTTTTATCAGCATCAATAAAAATAAAGTCAAAGGTTTCAGTTTCCGTTTCAAGAAATGACCTCATCTTCGATAAAGCTTTATCACAATGGGTGGTAACACGGTCCATCACACCCGCTTTTTCAAGATAGCGTATTGCAATGTCTAACCACATTTGTTTTTTCTCAATGGTAATTAATGAAGCCTCTTTAGACATCGCCATTGCCATGGATAAAGTGCTATAGCCTGTAAACACACCAATTTCAAGAATTCTCTTAGGCGCTTGCAACTTGACCAATAAAGCTAATAATTGTCCAACTTCTGGCGACAACTGCATGCGTGCCATATGATATTGTGCTGTTTCACGACGTAATGCCTTTAATAAATCGCTTTCTCGAACCGATACATCCACTATGTATTGGTACAATCTATCATCAACTTTTACCGTACGATTAGTCGGATGATCGTATTTAGGTAAGAATTTTGGAAAATTAGAAAGCATGAAATTTAACAACACATCCTTGATTTAGGGTTTCAAATATTTTTGAAAAAAATTTTCGACAATGAAGAACGATAAGCGATCAGAATACCGGCCGTACAAAGGTATAGGCTAATAAACCGCTGAACACCATGCCAAAATAATAGGCTCACAATCCATAATCAAATTGATTCGCCGATAAGCATATGTACTTTAACTGTATACATGGTACGTAATTCACGCTCGTTGTCTTTTACAATTCGTTATATCATTAAAGGGATACCCTACCCATTAAAACAGAATAAACATTAGATTGACAAACTAACCAAATAAAAGTGAAAAACACACAGATAAGAACCAACATAGAAACTATGATCTTCAATTCCCATTCCTAATAACTGATTGAGGCTATCATATAAATATTCGACAACACTTTTGATGTCTTTTTAATAAATATTTAAACCTTGAAAACAACCTCGCTATAATAATCAAAAGGCTGGAAATAAAAATAAACTAACAAGCTCAAGCTGCTGTATTCAAAGTCGATGATAACATAAAAAACCCGAAATACATTTATTCCTGTGTAATAAGTATGACATCTACATCAAAACAGAATTGCTGTAATACACTTACTAAACAGGATTAACGCTTTAAGCCACATAAAAAACATAACGAACATAGTACTAGAAAAAATGATAAAAACAAAGAGACCTTGCTAGATCTACTAGATCTAGCAAGGTCTCAACAAAGTGATTTCTCATCACGTGACTCAATTAAAATAAATGGGGTTTTAGAAAGCTAAATCAAATCATTTTTCTTCCAAAATGTCTTCGTCTGATTAAATGAAAAATATGCATTATTCAAATGAGTTAAAGACATGTTATATAAAAGAAACTTTAAAAAAACTTGCCTTGTAGATAATTACAAGTATAATCACTGTTCTCAGCAAGATATACGGAATGCGGATGTGGTGGAACTGGTAGACACGCTGGATTTAGGTTCCAGTGCCTCAAGGCGTGAGAGTTCGAGTCTCTCCATCCGTACCATCAACCTTTTATGTGTGTTACCAAAATACCTTTCTACATACTTCTTTACAGGAAAAGAAGAATAGGTACATGATTGAATACGTCATGCGTCTTTCTATTTTTTTCATTTTTATTTTGAACAAAAAACCTGATTCTATTTTAGCTCCAAATTTGCTTATCTAGAAAAAAACGGTTGGTTAATAGCATATTTCTTCAATTCAGTAACGATGCCTGAAGGAGTAATAATCGCAGCAATCCCCCTCACGCATTTAGTACAAATCTACTTTATTTTTCGTCATCATGCGCTCAAACACCATTATTAAATTTGATACTTATTTAACAATATTCATCATATGTCAATCAATAAACTCTTTATTCGTGATCACAAATGTCAATGTATTTTTGTGTTACTTCACTACGAATTTACAACCAAGGATTCAATTACATGGAGTATCAAAAAAAATAAGTTAGTCAAAAAAACAGCTGTTTTTACTTACGGGGTGCTTTTGGTCGACGATCACTACGACTGCTATTGTAACGATCTCTCCTACTAACTGAAGGACGATGACGTCCACTAAATTCATTTGAAGAACGCTGCCGAGTAGAAAGTACCGCGGCATGTTTGTTCAATGCACCTGCATTTTCTAATTTCGTAATATCAGAACGCTGACCACAAATACGTGTCTTGCCCAACTTACCTAGTACATCATCGGTCAAATTAAAAGGCAAATCAACCGTCGAAAACTCTTCATAGATTTCAATATGACCAATGTAACGACTTTCGATATCTGCTTTAGTCGCAATGGCACCAACGATATTACCCGGTTTAACACCATCGTTGTAACCAACTTGTATTACGTAACGTGTCATTGCTTTATCTGGATCGTTTTTCAAAGGCATCGCATTAGCTGTTACTAAACGTTGCTTACGAGGCACAAACTTATTGCGATCAGAACGCTCACGACGTTCCTGATGTACTTCCATTTCAGACAACAACAAAGACGTTTTGCCTTGAGCCATCTGAGCTAACGTAGCCGCCATTTTTAATGGATCTACTTCATTATCTTTCTGGTATTCTTGAACAAGCTCTAAAAAGAAGTCTAGATCTTCATTATCCATAGTTTCAGTGATACGCTGTTTGAAACGACTAACACGTTGTTGATTGATATCAGATGCTGTAGGCAGTTGCATTTTTTCAATTGGCTGACGAGTCGCACGCTCAATCGCTTGCAGCATACGACGTTCACGATTCGCAACGAATAAAATCGCAGTACCGGAACGGCCTGCACGGCCTGTCCGACCAATACGGTGAATATAAGATTCTGTATCGTATGGAATATCATAGTTTACAACGTGACTAACACGCTCTACGTCTAAACCACGTGCCACAACGTCTGTTGCTACAAGGATGTCGATTTGACCCTTCTTAATACGATCAACCGTACGCTCCCGTAAATTCTGGCTAATATCACCGTTTAGAGCTTCACACACATGACCTCGAGCTGTCAGTTTTTCAGCCAATTCTATCGTTGCCGCTTTTGTCCGAACGAAAATAATCATGCCATCATGTTCGTTCATTTCAAGAATACGAGTCAAAGCATCTAGCTTATGTAGACCGCTTACTTGCCAATATTTCTGACTGATCGTCATCGCTGTCGACGTTTTCGTAACGATTTTCACTTCCTTTGGATTATTCAAATGGCGGTTAGCTACTTGACGAATCATATAGGGCATAGTCGCTGAAAATAATGCGATTTGGCGAGTAGAGGGTGTTTGTTCAAGAATCCATTCAACATCGTTGATGAAACCCATACGCAACATTTCATCTGCTTCATCCAAAACTAACGCTTTAAGCGTATCTAATTTTAACGTTCTGCGACGAATGTGATCCATAACACGCCCAGGTGTACCCACAACTACTTGAACACCACGTTTTAATTGACGAAATTGGGTATCATATGACATACCGCCGTAAATCGGCAAAACATGAAAATTTGGAATATTACGGGCATAACTTTGAAATGCTTCAGCAACCTGAATGGCAAGTTCACGGGTTGGAGCCAATACAAGTAATTGTGTCTTTTTATCTGTAACATCAATGTGAGACAACAACGGAAGCGCAAACGCTGCAGTTTTACCCGTGCCTGTCTGTGCTTGCCCTAGGAGATCACGACCTTCTAGTAGATATGGGATACTTTTCGCCTGAATAGCGGAGGGCTGCTCATAACCGAGGTCAGCAACTGCTTTAAGAACAGGGGCTATCAAACCCAACGAATCAAATTTGGGCTGAATGTCATCGTCAGACATGTAAATATGTACCTTTTTTGAATAAAGCAGGGCATGTAACCATTTACATGCCCTAACAAAGTTTTATATTGAGAACCGAATTAGGTATTGTATACAAAAAAACTAAAATTGGCTAGCTACATTATTAATAGACAACTTTATTTTCTGAAAGAAATTTAGTTGTATTAAAACACCGATAAGAGATTGATGGTCACTGTATATGCATAATGATTATGACGGGTATACTTTACCAAAAAAAGTAAGCGTAAAAAAAGCTTAGCTATTTTTTAGTTACTATTGTATTGGTTGCTGTCGGTGTTACGTTTTACCATGAAAAATTAAAAGCTCAATCGTCTATGATCTCAGACACTAATATTGAAACATATCCTGCTGTCAAATTTAGCTATTGCAAATCTGCAACAAGCCTATCCGAAAAGAAACAACTTACAGAGGTTTTAGCACCGATTTCTGGTTATGTGACTCTTCATCAATTTCAATTGGATCAAAGAGTACCATCAAATTCCACTCTAATGGCGATTTTTCCATTAAACGAAGTTTTGATAAATGCAAACTTTAAAGAAACACAACTAAATAATATGCGTATTGGCCAACCTGTGATGTTCATAAATGATTTTTATGGCAACAATTTCCGTTTTTACCTGCGCAAATGCTACGGGTAATTGGATAAAAATCGTTAAGCGTCTTCACTATTTGTCTAAAATTTAGACACCAGTGATCTTATCAATCACCTTCCTTAATATTGGCTTATCGATAAATCTGCTTTTGTTACCATCATGATTATTTTTATTATTATCTAGGAACTGACTGATGATCATCCTTCTATAAAGCTACGTTTAATCGCCAACCACAATTTTTTATCGGTACTACTTTACTAACATTTGGCGATGCAAGATTTTTTAACATTGATATTATCTTCAGTGGATGCAAACTTGAATGGGATACACTGCACTCTGAGCAGAATTAGCGGCTGCTACAATGGGTGTTTTACTTTTGTTATTATCACCATTACTAGGAAAATTTGAAAACTGTTTAGATATACGATGGCTAGTAGCAAGCTTGTTTGTAATTATGAAGTTAAGCAGTTACTTTCGAGTTCAATTTAATTTAAACGTAAATTTCACCACTATAGCTCTTGTTTAGTTATTTATGGGGGACATCGTTAATATAACTCATTAGTGTCACAACAATTCCAATATCTGAGCACTAAAAACTTTGTTTCATTGGGAACAAATCGTAATTTCACAAGGACTGATGATGTAAACAATTCCATTTTTACTGCTCGCAATAACGTTGTATCTTCCAAATAGACGATCGTTTAACATCAATGTAGAAAAAACCATTAAGTTAAAAAATGTCCATTATTAACTCAACGAATAAACATCTTCACATTGTTAATCATCGATGATCATATTCGTTGAGTTGCCTTATCGAAAATATAATTACAATTAAACAGTCACCTGGGGTATGAATTGTGATACAAACTCCCTCATATCTGAACAATGAATACTTGAATTGCATCTTAAATTAACGTCCTCAACACAGATGTTTATGCCACAGTTAGCTATCGCTATTCTAAGGGTTGATGTTCTTGCTATCCTTTACCTCTTTGAGGCATGTTTTTAATTCAACGACAAGCTATGCTACTAAGTAGTAAACATCGACGATTTCAGCAATTTATTTTCGTGATAAACTTTGATTGAACAGATGAATGGCAAGATTGTGTCACATTATCTCCTATGAAAAATGGATGTTAGTAAAATTATTTCTGGGATACATACATATAGTACAATGGTAATTTCTTATCTATCCATCCATTTAGTATTGAGAAGCTTTTAAATGAGCAATCAGTGTAGCAATATTGCTCGATCAGAGGTCGTTTGTAAAAATTTTGAACTAGCGTTTTTTAAACACTAAAAAGTGTTCATACAGTCCACTTTAGATACAATTTTGTTTTAATTAAATATTTACTTTTAGCAAAGTTAAGCTGGAAAACATGACATCAGTAATAATATTAATATTGAATTTTTTATAGCTATGCAGTACAATATCCTAAATTTCATTGATTTCTTCAACTTCGTGTGTCTCAGCTATTTTAATTATAATATTCCTGTGGGAATAGGCTAAATCTACTTTAAAAATTTTCAATTAGGCTAAGATTCTCCGTTGTTGGTTACCTTTTGAAGGTGATTTTAGCTAATTCTAGTCGTAGTTATACTTTAGGGATGATTCGATTAGTAAGATCGTAAGGCAATTGAATATCTGAATTCAAAGTTTTACCTCCGATAACCTTTTTGGAAAAAATAGTCTTTCTCAAGTACTATTAAAGATGGGTGCGACACTAGCTAAATACAAAGGCAGTCACCAGAACCTGACTGGCTTATACAATCGATTAGTAACTCATCACTTTAATACTCGATTTTAAAAGATAACTCCCAAGACGATACCATCACCATTATCCAGAAATTGGAGCAATGATTGGCTCATTAAGAACAGAAAAAATCAAGTCCTATAATAATAGTAACGTGACCTTTCATGACAACCATTATTAAACAGATTATAGATAATATGAGCTATACATAAATTAGCAAATTTACTATTGTTAGTAGTGTTGGTAGATCCAAAGAATTTTGTAAATATAGATGTAATAACAACTTTTAGTAGGTTATCGATACCCTGAAAAGTTGCAAATCCTGTAAAGAGAAACAAACATCAGCACTGTGCTTATGAGTAAAAAACTTGTTCACACGCAATTAACAGATAATCAACTCGATAAGGATTTTTCCCATTTGTTTTCACACATCGCTCAGAAATGTGGTATCTATACAACCAAGGTTATCGATGTGAAAGTCATCACGGATGACATGGGAGTATGAAAGATAAAAACACACACCCTAGCCTATTGAAATGCTTGTTTAACCTACCTTCTTTCTCATAATGAATAAAGCTCTATAAAATACATATTTGGCTTCTAGTGTCTTAGCCATTTTCAGTGTTTTGCAAACTCTCTATTACCATCAAACCTGAGCTTACGAACATGTTTTTTTCTTTCGCCACATTGGTATGCTTACTATCAATCCGTTTCACAAGATATAGCTTAGATTTTCGTTCTACTATCGTGATCAATACGCTAGGTACCTCATTTTTCCAAAATTGTATACGTTTCCTAATCTCTTAACCATTCAC
>JACLAC010019048.1_pt1 | contig 20650 bp, 27 predicted proteins | sample 8027881 | NCBI WGS metagenome assembly JACLAC01 (sample SAMN15725517, study PRJNA655200) | protist metagenome | isolation source: fluorescence activated cell sorting (FACS) single amplified genomes of... | place: Spain: Blaines Bay Microbial Observatory, Mediterranean Sea | collected 2016-01-19 | reverse complement strand
GATAAACTATCATGTAGCGATGTATTTTTGCAGCGACCCAAATTTGCGCGAAACACAAGGGCTCGACATTTGGGGGTTTCGTGAATTCGAGTGGACCCAGGATCACAAGCTTGCGCGGCGAAGATCGCACATCTGAGGAACGGCGGTGTTGTGTTCATCAGGAGACCGTCCGAGATCGCAACTCAGGCGCAACGATTCTCTTTCGGGAAAACAATCGACCCGAAAGCTCCACGGCCCGTCGCGTTTCGTGGTCGTGCCTTAGATGCATGATCGCTATGACTCCGTTTCCGTGCTACTCAGCAGAGTCAGAAAAGCTTGCCTCTCTAGATGTTTCAGGTTCTACAGCACAGAAAAGTATCATTGACGACATGCGGGAGTGTAAGTCAGTGAGAACGTGAGCAGGAGCCCCCTAACGTAAGAACGGATAGGACTAGCGGGTTGACCACAAAGACTTGTCGTTATCTAGCTCACAGTGCGTTGGTGCGTCACATTTATGGGATTTCTTTCAAGATTGTTTGATTGTTTCGACAGGCCGATTCGGACGGCGCTCATTGATCCAAACGTGGCAATATCAATCGAGAGAGCAGAAGTGGTCGCTTCTGGCTGCAGTGCATGGGTGTGCAGTATTTCGGTATCGGGAGGCGCTGAAATTTTTCTGGCGCATCGTTTGTTGTGCAGTGAGAATGGCCCCGTTCATCTTTGAACTTCGTACAGTTAGAGTATTGCGTAGTAGCTTATATCTGGCCTGTTTAAACCATCGCGATCTCGTGTGGTTTCTGACGTACGGGCGGTGTCCATCGCACACCTGTGAAGTGTGATGTGATCACAAATGAAGCGAAAAACTTCGATGAACAACTGTACGTCTCTGAGAGTCAAGTGTGTGGCGGTCAAACTAATATTGCGTTGTGAAAAGCGGATCATGGGTTAGTTGTGTTGTGTCGTCCGTATGTAGGCCCGGCGAATAGTCGTCGCCGCCACCGCGACAAAGATGCAAGCAGCGTTTGTGTGGTTCGTTCGGTACATTATGTCGGTCGTAATGCACGGCACATAGGGTGACCGTACTGTTGAATGTTTCGTGCGACGCAGTGTAAATGAACAGATTCAGCAAACGTAGTATTGCATGACCCAACGCTCACGCGAGGTCCCGAGCCTTCGGCTGAGACTGAGGTGGCTGATGAGAATCGCGTGAGGGGTGCATCTTGTTTTTGTGTAGAGTCTTCGACGTGTCTACTCTTGAGGCCATAGACTCCCGACGTAAACCATAGAATGCCACCTAGTAAGTTTCCTATGCCAATGAACTCAGACATGGTCTCCTACAGACTCCAAGCTTCCTCAGTGCAAGCAGCGTAGCATCGTCGCCGGTTGCATTTTCTCTGCCCCAGGCAACGGGACATCTTTCTGCCACTGGCAATGGTGAGCCAGCATGTGAAATGCTCGTATAGGTGCGACTGTTGGTTTCGTTCCAGTCGGACCCTTCAACGAAGCCGTCAGCGAGTCAACGAAGCCGGTGCTCACGGGATCGTTGATAGGTTCTTCGCACTGGTCATGACTCCTAGTGCCGACGATTCTTCTCCTTCCGCTGTGGTGGTCGTGTCGGAATATCAGACAGTGACAACAGAAAAGAGTGAAACACGTTGTTGAGAGGTAAAGCACTGAGATCAGCAGCGGATTCCTCCAACGCGGCAAATGCGACAATTCTGATGGAGAACTGTCAGTCGGCCCCAGCATGACTGGTATCACCAGGGAAAAATACTGCTCGTGTTGCTTGTGTGTCTCGGGTAGCGCATCTTGGAGCTGACATCAAGATGCGTGGGCTCTTGAGCCATGAATGAACCAGGAATTTTGAACTCGCGTTTCTCGATGTAGAGTTACATGCGCGTGCCGTTATCGTTGTTCAGTCAACGCGCGATTATTTTGGTGTGTGGTAAATGTTGCTCCTAACAGAGCCAACGAAAAGGACATTGTGTTCTTCACCGTAGTTTTGGCATAATTTTGTTCACAAACTAACGACCTCAGATTGGACGGCGAGAGAAAAAAGTTGTTGGGTCTCTGGACAAAGTAAGATTCTATACTAAGGCAAGGGCGCAGGCAAGAGAGATGTTTTTTTAGTTTTTACAGCAATAATACCCATCGGTAGACGACTGGACGCGTCGGTCGTGCAATCAGCGTCGTTGAGCACTTTCAACGTTCGTAGCGCGGAGAGCTTCTTTTTTTTGAATGAAGTATTACACAGTACTTAGTTCCCTACAAGGAGAGACGAAGAAGCTTCGTAATAGTAGTGGTTGCAAAGCAGCAGTTCGAAAGTTGAAACAGAGAATCTGATATTCATGATTTAAATCATCACAACATCATAACATGGGTCGATATTCGGTGAAAATCGTGCAGATGAACACGTTGGTTGGGCGGAGTGGAGAGGCTTGCGTTTCTCTCCGCGCAGCCGTCACTTTGCATTTCCCTTCCTCAGTTGCCTATATTAAGGAGCATTTGACTTCCCGCCACAGCATTTCGTTCTAAGAGCTTTTCTCAAAGCAGTGGACGGAAATTTCTGTGGGACCCTCGCTCAAGCTGTGTCTGCGGTGGAGTGATATTTAACAACATATTTTATTTCAGTGCGATTCGTCGTTCGAGTCGCCACTTCCATAACGATCAGCCTTGAGCCACCTCTGCCCACTAGCGCTTCGGTCTTGCTGCCTCGCAGGGTGTGGTGATCACTGATCAACAGTCAGGAGGAGAACAAGCAACAACGCGCTCGGAACTAACGGAGACACGGGAGTGTGCATAACAGTATTATTTCTAGTACAAGAGAAAGAACTTCATATCGAGTAAAACCGGTGGCAACTTTTTTCCACAGGCGCAGAAACTGCGTGTAGTAGCACCGGGACGGTCGTGAGAAAAAGCACTGATTTTCACAGATAATCAGTTCGTGAGTCTGTCGTTCATATGTCCTGCTTGATTTCGTCTGGTGACTCGTTTGCCTGTTAATGTCGACTCGTAAGATCGAGAACATAATTCATCAACTACCTTCCGGCGTTCGCATTAGTGCGCAGCAGATTGCGCAAGTAATGTGAGAAGTGAGTACAACAGTGCAGGGCGCGGATTGGGAGAATATCTTGATCCTGGGCACGCATTCTTGATCCTGAGCACGCTTCAGAGTTCGTCGTGTAGCTTAGCGACACGTTTCTTCGGCGTTGACGAAGAACTAAACAGCAGGAAGCAGTCTTCGTTAATAGTAAGTTGATCGTCTCTGCAAGGAGACCAGTATTACTGTAGTTCTGCGGAGTCGTACTATCAGGATTGCAGAAAAGCGGCAGCAGTTGTTGTGTGGCGAGTGTAGCTATACAGCTGTCGGAGGATGAGGTCCAGCGTGCATCTTTTTCGAGTTCCTGCCTCGATCGCCGGAGCCGCGGCCAAGGCGTTGGCGCATACTCGACGGGACGGGCATGGAGATGAGAGCGACATTGCTCATGATCATGTTGCCACGGGAGAAGAGGATGAGACGCGGCCGTCGACGCTGGAACACGGCTCAAACACGCGCCGCGGCTCCACAGAGACGCAGAAGAGCTCATGTGCAAGTAGCGACATCGAGTCTGAGGAGGAAGAAGAAGTGCCACGCAGTGACATGTGGATTGTTTCGTCTCGAAAGGGCACAACAGCAGATAGTCAACACCGCTTTGCAACTCAACCATGCGACGTTTTGCAACTGCAGTGTATGCATAGTGGGTGTGTGCATGAAGGACATGCTCCGAAGACCGACACAAGGCGTTCTGCGCACGGTGGTACAGAAGAAGCAGGAGAGGCACAGCTTGCCAGAGCTTCGAGAAGCGAGAACGTGAGCATGGTCCGCCACCGGAGTATGAGCATGGTCCCCCCATCACCGGAGTATGAGACGTTGTCGGTGGTCCGTGTTCATAAGCATGAGCATGCTGGCGAAGACGGTGTTCCATGCAGCGCTCCAGCCTCTCGACGTGCCTCATTCCTGATCTCGCAATCCGTAGAGGACAAGCATGGCCCTGCTACCGAAGGTGCTGCGTCATATCCTTTTCTGCAAACACTGTATTAGTGCTTGTGAGAGCTTTGTACGCCCTCCTCGGACCGCTGCATTACATCTATTTCATATGGCATCGTTGCTACAAACAACAGCAGATTTTCTACCAAGGGAAAATTGCCTTCTACCAAAATCGAATCGCGGGCAGTGGCGGTTTCGGCAAGGGGGCACGTCATGTTGTTTATGCAAAGAGTCCGACGCTTGTCCGAATCAACAGGTATATGTCGGTCGACACTGCAGAGTCGTATCGAAAGTGTGATGCAGAGTCGTTCGCTTTCCTCGCCCCCGGTGTCGCAGAGGTTGATTTTTTGAGTCTGTTTCTGAGGGCATTTTCTTTCACTTCACCTATTTTTCTGTGTCGTAGTCTGCCGGTCTCATTGATCTAAGAACAAAATTCATACAATCAAACAGAATGTTGCGCAATATGAACTTCCGTCGTCACGGCAGATCTTGTATTGGCAAGCGTGTCGATGTCTGCAGGAGCAATGGACCAGGCTTGCAGCATGAAGTAATTCAGTGATCTGACACAAGCATTCAACTAGAAAATGTCGCAACTGACACAAATGTCAAATTGGCAGGCATTCGTTTGCGAGCGTCGTAAGTGAGGAGTACTCTGGCGTTGGTACATCGAGTCGAGTCGAGTCGATTTGTAGTGGCGCGTCGACGACAATTGTGAACAGGCGGCGCATTCCGAAGCACCACGGATTCTACGATAATGTTTCAATCGACATCGTACTGGAGGCCGCAGACATCGTGAGCACATCGCTGTCGCAGACATCCGCTAGTGGTGGTCGGGAACTGTGCCATCACGGTTTTTCCAGCACGCGCCGTGCGAGCGAGGGAATGTTGCTGGAAGGGAGTCGTGAGAAGTTGATGTGCATAGTGGGTGGGCATACCGATGGTCCGCGTAGCAGTGGGGGGTCCTCCAAGGCTGGCCACCATCATCTTGCGACACAACGCGACAGCTTCGGAGGTGGGAGTGGTATAAGTAGCTGCGGCCATCAGAGTGTTGGAGGGGAAGAGAGCACTGTGGAAGATGTTGGTTGTGACACTACTGGCTACAGCAGCAGCATTGCTGACACGTGCGGAGGCCGGAGTGACTTGCTGTTCGACAGGGCCAGTCGCTCACACCCGACGGGAGCATCGACATCGTCGTCGATGATGCCATCTGACACGGCGGTGCAGTGCGTAGCGGGTGGCGGTGGACGCACACGCGATGGCCTTCATATCACCGGGGGGGAGCAAGTGCAACACAGTTCCGGACATGGGCATGGTGGTGGCGAGAACAGCAGCAGGCTTCTGTTTCGATATGTTCCGGGGGACCTGTATCGCATGGATTCGGTACCCATGTCCGCCACTGCAGCGACTTCTGCACATCGGCTTTTGGCAACCAGTAGCAGCAGCGCCGAGAGTGACGGGCATGACGCCGAGAGTGGTGGGAAGCCATGGGCCGACGACCATGGCGGGGCCACGGCGCATGCAACGAACCCGTTGCTACGAAACCGTCGTCTGTCGATTGACACGACCGACGCTGCTCTGGTATTATGATTATACACTTTCGACACAGTGGATCTGAATACGATGATCAGTTCTCACAGACCCCGCTTCTTGGTTTCATTGGACTCAAATATTGGTCGTTGAAAATGAGTCTCTGATTCCCTCGTGGATGGCCCGGGCGGACCGCGTGTTGGAAGAAAGTGTTGAAGCAAGACAGAGCTGCGACATGCAGTTATCATGCACAATTAACTGCTTTGCGTGGATTGAACATCCGGTATTCGAATCGAGTATGGCTGACAGTACGCGAATCAATGAGAGCGTGACGAGTATGATGTGAATGTGACTATGGTTAGGTGATACAAGAAGACCCGATTTCTGTGCGTGGACGGAACGACGGGGATTCCACCATCGAGGACAAAAACGGATCATGCCACCGCGACGACACCACAGATGATGGTCAGTCGTCCGTTGGGGCCACTGCTTCCCTGCGGAGTCGAGCCTCGACCTTGATCAGCCGCGGTTCGAGTCGTACCTTAGGATTGATCCCGTACATGTCGCATTACCCGGCTGGGCGTTTCGGGCCTACGGCTACCGGTATCGCGAAGGCCCCGAGCAGACGCTACCCGCACAATCCGAGTATAATGAGTCATGTTTCGTTTAATCGACAGCCATTTACTTATTTTCATTCCTACTACTGTACTTGCTGGTTCAAGCACAGTGCGCAGGCGACGTCGCGCTCAGACTGAGCATCGAGACCCACACATTTCCGGCACCCACTGTTTCGCATGCAGTGAGGCAGGGCCGAATATCATGGAAGACGTTGCTGTATAGGGCACGGCTACTGTCTTCTGCTTAACAACACTGTGATGTGTGTGTCGAGGGCGCAGATGCATGATGTAGATGCTTTGTGTGCCCGCAGACACTTCCTACAATCGTGTCCTCGCTCGAAATGTCGAAGGTAAGAGCAAGATCTCGGAGGCTAGCAACGAGACGATGAGCAAGCAGGGCTCCATTTGCAGTGAGCAGGTTTCATCGTCGGTCAGTGAATTTTTAATTTTTTGTATGAAAAAACCGTGGTACTACGCATCGTCATCTTGTCATCTTGTTGTCTGCTACTTGAACGGTCGAATTCTGTATGGTTGTCATCATTAGGAGAAGTTCTTCTGGAAGATACACTTGTCACACTCAGTCATTGGCCGATGTTCGGTCAACACTGATCATGCAAACTCATCGTTGTGCGCATCGACGAAAAAAACTCTTGCTTGATGGATGCGACGATTAACTTGCGAGGAGTGTGCAAATCAGAGATTCTTGGATGCTCAAACATCATACATTTCAATCATTGTGCAGGTAACGGTGCTCGATGTGGATGAGTTTGAGAACGACAGGCGAGAGCGGCTAAGGAAGACCAGTAAATCATCGTCTGAGAGGACGCTGCGGACACGTAGTGATTGGAGACGATGCGTCTGTTTATTTTTTTTCCACAGTGTGACAGTGCGACAGTACGAAGTATCTGTCTGAGGAGACGTGAGTCAATACTGAGCATCTGCATTGATTGTGTTGACGTGTTCAAGAAGAAGGTTTGCACTACGATGCAGATGTGTTGATGCCACTCGGTGTGAAGACATGAGAAAGTGGGAGGCCAATCCAGTGGGCATTACAAACCTCTCAGCGTCGAAGGGGCAGCTCTCGCGACAATCGTCCGGCAGCTCAACACCAAAGGCTGCGAAGCGAACTGTGTCCAAAGGCAACGATAAGGTCCGGCACAAGACGATGGCGCCGCGCTCTCCTTCAGGCGCACTCGGAAAGTACGATGCTGTTTTGAATTGTTCTGAGACTAGGAAGTCGGGCGCCATGCCTCGACCACTGCTGAAGAATCGAGCACATCAGTTTCTTGACCCCTGCTGAACTTAGTGTAAGAAAGAAGGACGAAAGCAGGATTTCGTAGGAGAGCCATGGCGGTTGGAGCATTCGTAATGTCGAAGAAGATGTCATGCTTTGAGAGAGCGGACGTATTAAAAAATATTGGTTGTGACAACAGAGAAGAATTTCCGTGACCGATCCATGTTCGACAGGTCTTTCACGTCAGTGGTGTCGTCCGACGCGGTAGTGCTGCCACGCAACAGGGATCTGAGCGCGGGTGCAGTCGGGCGGTTCGAAAAGTTCAAGCGTATGGTCGCGCGGAAATTCTGGCCCTCGAGCGGAAATCGTGACCGTGCTGTCAAGACTGGACCCGAAGGCGGGCATGTGGCACCGAAGTCCACGGGCAGTCAACCTGGAACACCTGCAGCCAGTATTTGTTTCCATTTTCGTCGACTTGGCTCATTCTTAAGCTTCATACTGTGAAATACTGTAATACTGTGCAAGGACTCAGGACTGTCTGTCGCTTGGCAAGGACTGTCGCTCTTCATATGCCCCCGGCATGTGATCCATGCGCTTTGAAATCATTCTCACACTTGAGCAGCATTTTCTTAACTGCGCGTCGACGCGCCGCGCCCCACCGGTGGATATTATAGCTAGTGTGTATGATCAGAAAATTGCTTGCAATGCGTATGATACACGAGGAAGCCTTCGCCCTTCGTGACTGGCGATACTGGGCTGGATGAAATATGGTGACACACCTTGTGCGACGGATAGCCCACACAGCACTGAATGTTTCACACGAAGCGTGAAAAACGCAGGTTACGACGCGTGGGGCTGCAGAGAGTTCGAATGGACTCAGAATCGGAAGCTTGCGCGTCGCCGGTCCAACATCTGAACGACAGTCACAGCATCGCCGATGTTGCCCTGCTTCTACAGCTTTGGACATGGGGCCAAGTTGGCCGTGTAGGGCCAAAATCTGGCCGGGATACAGTGCAGACTCAAAAGCTCAATACCAAGCAATATTCTGTTTCGAATAAATTGCTGGAGCATTTCATCTCATTTTGGAAAGTGGAAGGCATGCCAGCCTGATCAATATAGCTGTCAATGCCGTGGAACGCCCACCAACAGAAGAAGAATCGGTGGCCATCAACACGATGTGGTTGACCTCATTATACTGGATAGCGATCAATATGACACTTCATCATTATTCATTTCTCAGTGAGTGCAGTCCTATGTGAGTCTCTTGGAAAAGCTTTTCAATCTAGTTTTCGTATTTCCTTCTAGCAAGCAGAAGTTCGTCTCATTGTAATAAAGCAAACCTTTATCGATGGAGTAGCAGGCGAGACTGGTCTCGCCGGAAAGATGGCATCCGTTGCAGTCAGGCAGTTGTGTGGAAATGATATGGTGTGGATGAGTAGACGAGAAAGGTATGAGGTGCAAATTGGGGTGCATTGCACTTCAAATCGTTGAGCAGAGCAGCAAAATACAAATGTATTTTTTTTCACTAAATGTGTGTATCATATGAAATGTTCGCTGCAGACTGGTGGGCTGCGGCGTTGTTCCTGGTTTTATGTTTTGGAGCTCGCGCGTGACCGCGTGTTGGTGCGCACAACACAAGAGATGGCGCGGCTCCTGTCTTTGCGGTGTCTTCAGTCGTTGCATTCTTCTCCTCATACCCAGGGGTGCATGCCCAGAGAAGATATTTCCGGCAAGACTGTTCCGCGCTCAAGTACATGTTGGGTCTTAGTGTGGGCCATGGGATGCTATTTGAGAAAGATCAACCTCGCGGCGGGTTGTCGGCACTCTGGAGGTTGCATTTCACGACTCACCTCAACGAGAACGAGGGAAGGATGGTATTGTACGTTGTCCGAGCCAGGTGGTAATTACGCGAGCAGCAGCATTTTGGGCTTCGTACAAGCTCTAGCTGTAAAGAAGTTTGTTGAAATCATCGTTCTTCTCTGTACTAGATTTGAAACGACCCGGCGGTTGTTGAACGAAATAGATCCCTTGGCGAGCGATGGTGTAAATAAAGAAGTATGCAGCTTTTGCGAGCGGTGAAATGGCAACAAGATCTTGTAAATATGGAGAGACGCGTTCCTGGAAAGCGTCTGCGATAGACCAGCAGCTTGCGAATATGCAGCACAGGGCGCATGGGGGGTCCGCCGATTATGCGTGTATCTGTAGTGTCATCATGTTAATACGGCATTTGTTAAATGTTATTGCGCTCTTTCAGACCTCTTGACTGTGGAGTGTGGAGTGCTCCTTGTGCAGTGAGATTTGAAGCTTCGCACGGATTTGTTGTGTAAGATACTATTGATTCCATTGTGACGTACTCTGTGACGTCTGAACTCTAACTCCCGCAGTAGCAGCGTTAAACTTGGACAACGTTGCGTTTCAGCTGCAGAGAGTGGTTGCAACTTCAGCAGACTTCGGCGAAGCCTGAGGTAGCTAGTTCTCAAATTGTTCGAACTCTGCTAGCAATCATGGATGGTGGTCACAAGAGACAGACTGGTCTCTCCTTCGTTGCGGCCACTTCTGCCAGCGAGCGTTTTTCATTCGGTTGCGCTCGCGTAGGTTGGAAAGAGATTACTGAACGCACGGTACATCATAGCGGAGATGCATGTGTCTGTGCGTTGCATAGGTTCGCGCGTTGCGAGGGATCGCAGTGTCGCGCGCAGCTGCACAGCATGTTGGACCGTGATTGCCCCGTTGTGATTGCAAACAGAGTGCGAAAGTGATATTAGCTGAAAAGAACTATACTTTGATACACTTAGCGTTGTCAGATAGCTGATAGTGGCAACAGTATGGAAATGGACACGGCCATAACTTACGAGATTGAAGAAACGAGTTGATGAAGTGATGAGCGTATTTCTTGGCACCACTGCGCTACCACGCTACGCAAATCCCTCGTTCTCACAGAAACACGGTAGACGGCCGGCGGGCATTTATAGCCTGCATTCCGTTTGATACGTTGCTGTCGGAAAGGCGTCTTGCACGTATTCCAATAAAAAAAACGTGTGTGGCTACGAATCGTCCGCTACATGCATGGAAGTGGCACCGCAGTACCTTGTGATGTACGGAGTTCGTGCGAGCAAGTGGGTCGGTTCTTACGCCGCGAACACGTCTTCATTGAGTCAATTGATTGTTTTTTTGCTGACTCTGAGTCACGGTTCTTTGCTGGCTCTGGCGCTTAGGCCTTCAGACGCGTCGATGTTTTTTGTCTCTAGAAAAGCAAGGATCATTGAACGCGTTGCGACGTACCGTTTTTTTCAAGGATATGGCATGCCGAATCAGTTGTAGGAATCCGTCGAGAGAAGCATCGCTCGAGCTAGTTGGGACGATATGTTGAGCGAACATTCTTCGTCAAGCTGTGCTGAATGGGACTGAGGGATTTGGTAATTTGATGTTGCATTAGATGATTTCGTGGCTCTAAGCAAAGTGTCCGGGGCTGCACATGCAGTGCAGATGGGCAGTACTCGTAGCAAATTGCAGTATTGTTGATTGAAGGATCGAACGGCATTTCATAAATGAATCGGTTTGGCAACGGTGATTTCATCGAACGACGACATGGCGATCTCCGTCCCTCGGAAAGTCATGATGGCGAGCCCTGTCTTTATTTTCTTGCCCTGGTAGCCTCGTGGGATGCAGGGATCTATCGGTCCGGCGCCCTAGTGTTCCAGCGAAAAGAAGTAGCGACATTATATCGGCAAGAACTCCCAAGGTCGCGCTTTAAATCTTTTCGTCTCGGTTGGTGAGAAAGCGGCCTTTTGGTACTAGCCTAACTCGTGAGTATTCATTCCCCCCTCTTGGTCAGTCTAGACATTCAAACGTTGATGACTGTCTCTTGCCGTCTTGACTTTGTAGATAACTAGTTACCCAACGAGCGCATGTAAAATTGTAGTTTAGTATTCACTAGGAGCGTCGCTCGGAAACGCGAATATCTTATCCGTGATCTGTTACATCGGGGGCGCGCTGGCGTCGATTGCGATGCATTCATCATTGATGTGACACGGGTCATGGTCTCGGAATGTGGGGATCAGAAACAGTGTGAATAACCTTTTCGTTTGCACGATTCATCACGAAAAGCCTAACAAAACACTCGCTTGTTGGCCTACCAGACCCCAGGATTTCTGTGTGGTCTTTTCTTCTGACTGGTACTTCTCTGTCCAGGTCAGTCTAGACCAAACCGTGACAGCGTTGCAACATATTTTCTACATTGCATCCAGGGAAGGCTGGTATGCGAAAGTACAGTCCTAGACTCCAATCATTTGATTCATTCGTCGCGTGCATCTGAGCACGCACGAAGAAAGGCTTTCGCTGCAGAAATTGCTTCTTGACGAAAGATGGCGTGCGTGGCCAAGGGTGAAAGTTTTGCAGTCGGACGCGGACGACGCGAGCACGAGATTGCCGAGACATCAGATTTCCCCAGAAGAGGACATGATGCATCGGCAGTGGCATCATGCCTCCCGAGAGAGATGATGCCCGCTGTTGGCGCAATGCATGGACGACCGATAGTTGAGGAAGATGTGGAAAAAAATATGGCGGAAATTGGCGGGCCAGGTGCGACTGACGGGGCCCATGCTGGGACGCGGACGTACCGGCTACTTTGCCGCGAGGCGTTGCAGCTGCAGCGTGAGACGTCGCCTCATGGTGTCCATTCAGCTCATGGTGTCCGTCAGCAAATGCGTGGTGTCCGTCAGCATGGTACGGCACGAGAGGCTCTCGAGGAGCGGGGGGGCGTTGTGCGTAGCAGCATGAGTGGGGGCACTACCGCAGCACAGGATGCATTCGGCACATCGCGCTGCACGGGTTGCGATGTCATGCCCATGGCTGTTCCTGCTGTGGATGTGTCGCATCAGCTGCATGAGTTCAGCGACTTGGATAGCGGGGTAAATGCCGGAAACGGAAGTAGGATGACACAGGTGGATTCCCCGGGAAAAGGGCAGGATCCTGGACAGGCGTGGTGGCACGATGATGGGTCGTGGCCGAGTTTGCCCTGCTCAGACTCGGAAGGCTCGGATAGGTATTACGGCAAAGTAATATTCGGCGGGACAACGATACATGGCGGTCAATGTTTTCACTCATGGGTTACTTGCGGAGTTCTTGTTTTCACCGCGCGTGGATTTTAATCGAGCATGGAGCGGGCATGCCCAGATGGCATGCTACTTCCTACCTGCCTGTGGCATTGTGTTTGCTCGCGAGCTAGCCTATGAAATGGAAAGATGGCAAAAGCATACTGCAGAATTTTTGTTTTCAGAAGCCGGCACAGCGTGGTAGCGTGTTTTGAAAAAAAATGGCCCGTCACTAGGACATATCAGACGTCTTCGAGCAGTGCGGTGCTTCGTGTCGAATCGTTCACGAGGAGGTACAGATTCGCAGCGGAAGCAAGGTTGCCCCTCACCGAAGAGAGCAGCACGTCCGCATCCTCGAGTCATGGCCCGCACAAGGTTTGCGCATGCATGGCTCGGCCTGATATTACGTTTTTCTGTGACAATTGACATGGCCAAGCGGCATTTAAATAACATGCATAATGTTGCGAGGTGGTAGCCCGGAATCTCTGCGGGTTTGTTAAAAGTGTGTGCGGTCACATTCACACGTTCAGTTTTCATCCAGTACTCTGGACATCAAATTCGTGTCGCAGAAAAGCGCGGGCGTCACACTGACACACAAATTCGTGCATGAAATATGATAATAGAAGCGGACGAAGGCAACCCGCTCGCTGAAGACGACGTCGTCGTGGACAAGGGAGCGATTTCGTGACGACGAGCATCTGGATCCGCTGTTCGATTAGAAGACGGAAGCTCAACTTAGTTGCCGCGTGGCGTGGGGTATTCCAGTGTGCAGCACTTGCCCACATTCATTTTCCCAGCAATCATGGCTGGTAGTTGAGCACGCACCGCAGTATTTCATGAAAAAAATGTTAGGTGCGGCGTTCACGCTCTGACCAGAGGCAAAAATGATCAATCTGTATCGTGTGTGGAGGTCGACTCGTCGTGCCACACTGACTGCCAGTCCGTCTCACCTTTGTTTCCCCTTCCTCGCTTGGCGGCTGTCCGTTGCAGTTGCTCCACGGAGGCGCTCGCGGCTCGGTGGTGGAGCCACAGGATGCGCTGTGACTTTTCTCCGCGCAACTTTCTATAGACGCCGGCAGCGAGCTCCCGAGTACCCTGGCTCAACAGTCCTAAAACTGCAATTTTCGAGTCAGTGTGAAGCATTGTAATAGAGAACGCTCGCTGCACTCGTCGTCTACAGTATTTAATAGTGTAAAACAAGCGTGTTTCCCAAGCGCTGCCCAAGGAAACACGTGATGACACTGACGAGAGGAAACACGTCATTCAAAACAGAAAACTCACGTACGGCATCTTATGGTGATGTCACTAGAGTTATCGAAGACCTTTGGGCGCCGTTACGGCTGCTCCACACACGGTCATGGGCTCAAGGCCCCAAAAAAATTAGAGACGTTTGCCCAGCTGTCCACGCGAATACCAGTGCGCAACTGTCCTAGATTGTCGGCCATCTTCCACTCCTGACTCAGAAAGCTTGCGCCTGCCTGGAAATTCGACATTCTTTTCTCCGTCCCCGTTCTGCATTTTTGACTCCAATTAGTGCAAAAAACTCTCACACTAATAGGAAATTGTGCTTTCATCATGCATGTTGGCGAATGAACATCCCGCGGTGGCCTATGCAGTTCGCCTGTCTGCAGCCTGCGGTTACTGTGACCGCTTCCCAATTCCTTTTCGTTTTTCTGGTGACTATGACCGCTTCCCAACAATCATTCATTGATCATGAACAAATTGCAAATGTCGGATTGATTCAGTGACCGCATGTCCAGCTGGCAGATGGAGGGACAGTAGATATACCAGCTCGCTGTCTTGATAGATGATGAGCCCATCAAACTCCTTGAGGAAGTGGCGGTCCAATTTTCTCATTTTACGGTAACGCCCGAATTGCGGAACGTCTTCCACGCGCAGAAAATCTGCGACCCCAAGCGGCGTCTTCTCATACACGCTCGTTCCCACGTGTTGTACCCAGTTGTTCAGGAAGAGAAAGAACAATCGCAATGCCGTGATTTCTGCCACTGCTGCTGACAACCCATCGGCGTGCCGGTCTTCGGTCAGCGCATCGAACTCAGACCACCAACCATGGTGCCACTCAAGCACCGCGTCGCGGTCTGTGTCATATCAGTTTCACACTTCAGATTTCTTAGTCAATGTTGTCAGACGACGTGATTGGGAAACATAGGATGACGACGCGTACGGAAATAGGAAGTTTTATCATACCATTAGGCTGGAGGGGCATACTTGAATCAGTGGCATCACGAACTCAGTTCTATGCTGGGCCGGGCAGTGTGGAGGTCGACTGCCATGGCAGTGTGGCAGTCAGTGTGGCACGACGAAGAACGTCATGTGAGTTTTTTCATATGCAGTTCGGCGTGCTGGCGCTATTGACAGCGTCCAAATGATGCTGAGTGCGCCAAAAAATGCTTCCCGAGGAACGGATCTCAAGTGCGACGAGGAGCAGTACCAGATTCGCTCGGGTCCCATAGGTCGTAGGAGCTGAACGTTTCTAACAGTCTGCAAAAACGGCGGTGCAAACGTGGTTGAAGCACGCCATGGTGCATTGCCATGGCTCTTGATGAGTAATGGGAAAACCGAAAACAGTAGCATTCGTCCAGTTGTTATATTGCATTGTCTCACACGGGTTTAAGTTTCGATGCCGTGAGTCCGTTTCGGGCCATGGTTTACCGTTACGCATGTCTCCGTTTCGGTTGAGACAGTTGGATATTAATACAGTCGGGAAGAATCAATAGTCATCCCACATCTCTTGGGAGAATGTCGTTTGTACACATTGAAGGACCAGCCTGATCCACGCAGTGTGCAGTTCAATCAGCGAAGATCAAACCTCACGGAAGATCAAACATCGCTAAGAAAGACGAGCCGGCAAAATTAGCTAAGAGGGATACTGGACTCTGGCTTCGCTTAGCCGCCGTGAACAGCTACTCCTGTTGCCCCGCACAGTCATGTTTCACTGTTGTGATTGATGTCTAAATACTGTATAGCAGTTCTGCTATAACCGAATAATAAATACTCGAACGTTGCGCATTCGGTAATTGCTAATTCGACTGACTTTCTACTTCGTGGTATAACTTGTGAGTAGCTGTAGATTGTGAGGAGAACGTTTTAGCCACTCACTCCGAATTACTGAATCTTTTCATGCTTTTGCAAACACTTAGAATGTACTCGTATGCCTCTGAAACGTCTGACTTCTTCAGATGATGGCACTTGATCACTAACTTCGATCGGTCGCACACTTCCTCAGCCGGCCTTTGTAATTCGATAATGCGACGCACTGCAGGCTAGGGTCCACGCAGTCGTAGGCCTGGTTGTCACCCATATCACCCACAGTAGCGTGGCGCATTGACTCCTTGTAACAATTTCTTCGCGGCAGGCATCTTCCAACGCCTGTCACGCGTTGCGGAGTGAGTCACGCATATTCAGAATCTCGGTAGTTGCCCACCTGCCCACAAAGAGCTCCCTGTTTTTACTGCCCAGCAATGCGCACAACAAGGGAGAAGACAAATGAAAATAGCCGTCCGTACTAGAATCATCCGTTTGGCATGTACAAGCGATCGTAATGTATGGAGCAGAACCATAAAATTTCACTCTTTTGCCATGACTTCCACGCAAGTGCTGGCCTGAGCTGTCAAACACAGCAAGGTCACCTCGCTAGCAGCAGAAGGGGAGTATTTGAGAAAACTTCGAATAGGCATTGCTCAAATCCTTGTGTATGTCATTGCTCAACGAAGGGGCCGTGCAAGTCTATGTGTATGTCGCTTAGGGAGTCGACGCGGCTTCCAGTTTCTTGCGAGGTAGTTCAGTCAGTGAAACACGCCCTTCAACTTCCGTCCCACAGTGCCACGAATGATAGGCGGTGTGAGGTGACGTGGTGTGAATAGCCCATGCCGTGACAGACATACGCAAGGTACAATATTGTCTGAGAGTCAGTGTTGCTGATCACAAACTTGCGGGGGACAACACGTTCGCTCGTACAGCAACGCGTCGACTCATTGTGACTTCATGTCAGTTTTTATGAAAATGCGTTTGTATCTTTTCCGCCCTATGCGCGCACGTGTTTCGCTGGCATAGTCGTCAACGCAGTAAGTGAGTAGGTGGATATAAGAGCGTGGAGACGGTAAGGGGCGGAGGATAAAGAATTTGGAGGATAATTCATGGCGTGGTGGATGTACGGCACGCCGACTGTCACTGTCAAAAAGAGAAGTCGCTCAAGCGCGTGTGAACATTCTCGCACTGTCGAGATGGCACAGAGGTGGGTGGCGATAAACAAAGGGAAGAAGCTGTGCAGTCTTTACCACTATTTTTGTTCGATAACATGTTTCTGTCAGGTCGAAGCGGGTCGTTGTTTGACACTTAACTTTTCTGAATGTCAGACGCGTGACTGTTAATTGGTAGTCGGTCTGCGCCCCTTCCTTGTTGGGGTAGCCGACGCAGCGCTCAGTCCTCGTCCCGGCACGTTGTCAATTAGTCAAAGATGTAATTTTGCAAACATTTCCTACAGCGAGCATTGACTGCTCCCAGGGCTCACTGTTGCTCTCACAGGAGAAGAGCGTGAGTTGCCGAAAAGCGAGACGCACGGCGCTGGGGAGACGTAAAGTGGCATTGTGCGAGCCTTCTCAGGAGCAGTACGCGACCCTCCAAGGCCAGGGCATGCCATCTGATCGTTTCGCTGCGCCGTCAGTGCAAGTGACATTATGCCGGGCAAGACTACAATGACTTGAGAAACGTATCTTCTGAGTGGTAAGAAAACTGAAAAAAATGTGTGAGCCCGAAACTGGTTTTGTGGTTGTTTTTGTGGCGTGTCTTGTTCGTGTGCTGACAAGCTGGGCCTACGCTGTTGCATCATGGTCCTCTGCAATTCAGGAAGTAGTTCGGAAGTAGTGAAGTACAGACATGCGAGCGCGTGAATCACAGCGAGGGCGTGTTTTTTTCGCGACGGTCTTTGTTGCATATCGGTAGCTCTCGCGAAAGGTACGATGTGCAACGGCACACTTCGGCGAGTGCGGAATGTCATGATTTCGTGTCTAACATGTAAAGTGCTTAGTGAATGGGAGATTTCAGTTTCTAGTCAGCGTGCAAAGTGATTCTGTGATGATGAATGATTGCCATGATTTTGTTGATGCCGTCTTAACCGACACTCACCAAATGAACACCCGTGGGCGTACTGTCGATGCACCTGCCTTGGGCAAAAGCTTCATTCGTACGTGCCCAGGATTCTCGAGGAGTAGTAGGCAGTGAGTTTTCCCTCATCCTTCAATAATCAGCCCCCCAGAGTCAAGATAATAAGAACATGGTTCACTTTTTCTGCCAGCCAGCGCGACGATATTTTAAATGGCATGGAGCTTTTCGGGGCTCGTCATTATTTTTCCCGTGATCATAAGTCAGGTATTTCTCATTGTCGTTGGCTTTCACACTAGATACAGCGATGATGATAGCTCAACAGAATGACTCCTCGCGCAGGCGTCATATCGTTTCTAGATCTGCATGCCAGGAAGCTATTGCATAGTTTCAATGACCTTCGCATAGTGAGCCTTCAAACTTGAAAGTTCCCGATCTCATCAGGGAACGATCTGATCAGCAAGTTCCATGTCTACTCTAGATCATCCCGGGCCGTTGTGTAAATAGAGTGCGAGAAAACTTCACAAACGTAGAAAGCGCCGCGATGGCTCCCGACGGTTTTCGTGTTTCCTGTAAAGCTGAGCAGTAACGTCCTTCATAGTTGAAGCTAGCAGAGCGTGTCAGATGTTTCTCATGCTATTCATGAACTGCTCGGTCGCAGTTGAGCGAAAGGCATAATTTTGATTCGGCCGTGGAGCAGTCTGTTGTCATCGCGTCGTTGAGGGCCAGTGGCATCGCATCGCATTGAAGACTGGAGAGAAATTCGCCAGATCTATCTATTTGGGCGACGTTTCATGGTTGAGCGGCGAAAGACGATAACAATTCCACACACTAGAGCACTTTGCCATGCCGCTACCAGTGACAGATCCATATGAGACGTCTCGAGACAGTTGATTTTGCCTGGATGCATCACTCGGAGTTCACACGATGGTCTAGAGACAGGAGTTTACATGGTGGTCTCCCAGAGGGAGCTTCGTACGCACTGTGGTAGATACGGAAGCAACATGATGTTGTGGAAATTCTGCTGACGCGGACGAGCAGAGGCGGGCTCTCGACAAGCAGCGTGTTTTTGCGTAAGAAGAGGCTCGCGGTGGAGCGGAATCCAGGGTTCGTTAAAGTCGCTTCTCTAGGGGGCCCAAGAATACTGAAGCTCCTATCTTCGCCAACCATGCCGATGTCAAGATGTCAGGACTCAGGGCTGGATCTCGGTATAACGCTGATTTTGACGAGTGCTTCACAATACATAAAGTGCGACACAGTATGATACAGTGTACGACTAAGGATGATTCGTTTAACCGTGGCGGCACCCTACCTACATGTGACCAGCGATCTTACTAACAGCACGAGCAATGCCCATTGCTTACTGGATGATTTCTTACTTCTGCAGGCATCAACCAGCTCCAGCGGTATTTCTTGCCGCCGCATCAGAGGCCACGGCAGATGCAAGCCCGGAACTGGGGGGGGCGGGTAGCTATGTTCATGTGTCTCACTTCACGTACTTCGTGGGCTGCGTGGTTATTGGCATGATACTTAGTGGGCTACGAAGACTGCTTTCAGGGTCTGCAGTGCTTGATCGTGGTTCGCATGTCATTGTTAATCTGATCTGTTGAAAGTGTCAGATGCAATAATACTGTTCCTGGCGATCAGATGCTGGATAGCAACACTGCGTACACGAACTGCAGACTTGGAAAAAAAAATCCACAGGGAGCGCTTCAAGCAAGTGATAACGATAGGCGAGGCTACTCCTGGAGGAAAGGAATACTACAGGTATTTCTTGGGTGCTGTGGACATCTTTATTCGCAGTCTGTGTACGTTTCTTCACTTTACACAAAATCGATATGGTGGTATGAATGTGGCTACTCAGACGAAAAGACACAAACTCCGCGACGAAACGACACTATCACTAGTATCATCTGACGTGCCTGTTGGAGCACCGCGTGACATGAAATCATGCTTCAATGCAGGTATAGCTCGCACCTAGCTGGGCCGGTAAAACGGAATACCGTGGGGTGGAAAGATACGATGAGGAAAACGCCCTCGTTTGGCATAGGTAATTACAGTTTACTCCGCATTTTCTGAAATTTTTTGATACACTCGCTCAGCGTGCAAACTGCGTTCATCACGGTTCAGTGTCATGGGCTTGTGTGATAAGTGTTGTTTGGAAGACCGCGAAGTCGGAGCAGAGTGTCGAGACTGAGTGCGCAGGTTATTGCTGTGTTGGAACACATCAGTAGTGTTAACTGCAGAACATCGAATGCGATGGTGTTTTTTCTTGTTGGATTTTGCTTCGAAAATTTCAAAGCGCAATTCATGGTCGCAATCGATGATGTCACTATGACTCAGGTCCAAGACAGGGTCCCGGCGAACAGAGGCCAGCGAGTCCATCGTCTAGTTCGATGTACGACGTGCGGCGGGAACTGGGCAAAGGCGCCCGGACAACGAATTTCAAGGTATGACACTTCCTCCCTGTTTGACACGAGAGTGATAATACGCCCATGTCATTGCCGCGCGACGAAACTCCACATTGTGCTGGCTTCGATGATCACGAGCATGTTTTGGTGACAGATGTTTTTTTTGCACGAGATATGATAATAGCAAGTTGTGAGGACTGACTCATGATACTGGCCAGCACGCACATGATGATGAATGTATGTCCCCCATGACGCTACGACAGTTTTGGATATCTACGGTGGGCCAACCGCTATCCTGATTAGGGATGACCGAGAGGCTGCTGCGCTCTTCGTCTGCCTTGACGATTGCCAAGACAGCAACATTATTCCCTCGAACGCTGATGTCATGAATGCGATCACGCGTCGTGTCGTTGCGCTCTAACACGTTTCGCTGTTTCTCATCCTCAATGATTTTTGCAAATACGTGTTTGTGGCCACCGGATTCCGATGTGCCATCTGTCAGGCGACCTACGTAGTGCGCCTTCCAGATTGTCCTGCCGTTTTTGGCACACGCATAAGCGTAGCCCGGCAGAAAGCGCGTCACCGACTCGTCAGACATGCTGTCTGTTTTCGAAAAAAAAATTGAAGTGACACTCGTGCCT
>JACLAC010011188.1_pt1 | contig 20660 bp, 14 predicted proteins | sample 8027881 | NCBI WGS metagenome assembly JACLAC01 (sample SAMN15725517, study PRJNA655200) | protist metagenome | isolation source: fluorescence activated cell sorting (FACS) single amplified genomes of... | place: Spain: Blaines Bay Microbial Observatory, Mediterranean Sea | collected 2016-01-19 | reverse complement strand
AGCTGATGTTCGTTTTTTATCGTTCTGTTGTGAGAGGACTATTTCCTTTGAGGAGACGTCCAAATGCCAATCGGCCGCTCGCATTTGAATTGCCAGCTAGGTATCCATCATATCGAAGCCGCATAACGTTCGAAATCACCGGGCCGGGAGTAAAGTATACCGAAGACGTAGCCGGATATAATAGGCGCAGCCTATCCGGCGTAGTCTGAGCCAGCCCGGCATTTCCGGCTCCGGTGCATTTCATTGTTATGTGCCAAATTGTGATATTGGGGAATCCACTTCGACCGTTGAACGAAAAAGGTCGTTCAACAAATCGATATCGGCATGTGACCCAGGTGTGTGGCTGTGGGCGTCACCGTGACGTGCCATTTCGGATTCAATATACTCATGGATGAATGGAAGGCGTGGTCCTTGGTCTTTTTCGTTGCCGGAGCGTTTGATTTCGAGTAATTCAGAGATTGCCGACAGCAATGAACCATCTGTAATCGTTCCTTCTACAAGCCTATCGAATTCAATCGGCACGACGCCCTTCTCGGCTTCTAGCCAGTTTACAGCCAGCAAAGGTCGTAATACATAAAGGTATTTCTTGCGGCGAATACTGTCGCCTTTTAGATGGGAGCGGAACGTGGTTTGGGCCATTCGTAGGTAGTGGTAATGGGCGGCGATTGGATTGTATGCAGCAGGGGCGATGTCCCTGAGACGAGTCGCGAAGTCGCCGTGTTCCGCGTAAACGATTGGGGAAACGAGCCATTCATTGAGCGGCGGATTGGTCTTGAGGAATAGGTGGAGGGTTTTTCTAATGTCCCAGCCGCTGATATCCAGCAAGTCATTGATTGGTACTTCGATGACATCCCGTTTTCGTTCGACATCGATGGCAAGGTACCAATCACGACTCCGGACGTAAATGAACCGAACGTCGTAGTCACTATCGAGGGATTCGAATCCCCACGCGCGGCTGCCAGATTCGCACGCATAGAGCACACGAACATTGTGGTCGCGTTCAATTCTCACAAGGCGTTGTTGTATGTCGGCGAAAATGTCAGGAGCGATGGCTGTCATGGTTGTTGGCACATAACGTCTAAAATCACCCGGTCGCGACGAGAGATTCTCCATTGTCAAAACGCCCGACTTCGCGACTCGGGTGCATTTTTTTGTTATCCGACGTTTAGTTTCCGAGTGAATCGAACCAAGATTTTGCGAACGACTCCTGCTCGGCAACAGTTGATCCGTCGGGCGACTCATCGACGTCAAGTATATCAACGAGTTCAGTTGCTGGCTGTCCGATAGTCATTACGTATGCTTTGAATCCACCGCCCATGTCTCGCGACATTGCTGAAGGCCAGACATTTCTACGCGCGCCAAGACAATGAATCGACCATCCACGCCCTTCAGTTTTTCGACGTATCCCTTGCAGTGCGGCAAAGCAGTCCGAAGCCTGTGCAGTTATCAGCTCTTCAGACACGGGCAATTTGCATGACAGCAGGAAGTCATCATCCAATTCGCGCACGTTCAACGCGACTATGTGGTCACCATGTTCAAGATGGCGAAAACGGATGTCGTATGCGTCGTCGTTCATTGAGTCGGATAACAATTATTATAAGGGATGCACCATAATAACGGTCGTTTTAGCGTCCTGCAAACACGTTTGCTCCGTCAAAAACCTAGGGTTTAAGAGAAAGACGCGAAACTGGAGCGTTTTAAGTCTGCTTGCACCATAATAACGAAGAACAAAAACGCGGACGAAAGCTTTTAACAAGTAAAAACCAAGTCGATACCGCACCTGAGATTATTTTACGCTGGAATTATACTGCAAGCACCATAATAACGCCTTCTCGCCTCTCCCTCTTCATCTGAGGAATCTTGCAAGATATAGCATCCTTTAACCACGAGATGTCAAAAACGGTTTCTAGTCTTTTTGCCCAATATACAAAAATTTAATTTGGAGAAACTCTAAATGCCGCTATGATCACGAAAGTGTACAAATCAACACTACCCTAGGAGCCAGCATGCCAAACTCTCAAAAGCAAGGGAAACTGTTAGAAAGAGTGCGAGAACGGATCAGAACCAAGCACATGGCAAAATCCACCGAAGAAGCCTACACCTTCTGGATTTACCGCTTTCTGCACTTCCACAAACTGCAAAATGGGAATTGGGTTCACCCTAACCTACTGGGAAACCTTCAAGTGAACGCGTTTCTTTCCCACTTGGCCATTGAACGCAAGGTTTCAGCAAGCACTCAAAATCAAGCACTCTCGGCACTGCTATTTCTCTACCGCATGGTGCTAAAAAAAGAAATCGATTTCGACGCGGTCCGAGCCAAGCCGACCAAGACCATCCCAACGGTACTTAGTCGCGATGAGCTGAAGTCGATCATTCCCAATATCAACAACCGGGTTCACCAATTGATGGCATCGGTGATGTACGGCAGCGGCCTCCGCGTGATGGAATGTTGCCGATTACGCGTCAAAGATATCGATTTCTCCCGCTCTCAAATTCTCGTTCGTCAAGGAAAGGGGGGGAAAGACCGCGCAGCGCCCATGCCTGAGTTAACTTCCCAACGACTAAGATTGCAACTTGATCTAGTTGCATCGCAACACCTCAAAGATATCGAGGCAGGTGCCGGCTGGGTACACTTGCCAAACGCGTTCGCAAAAAAGTCTCCTTCCGCAGGTCGCAGTTTATCGTGGCAATATATTTTCCCATCACACCGACTTAGCCGCGACCCTCGAGCATCGACCGCCCAGTTTAAAACGGACAACGAGGGTGCACAAGTTAGACGGCACCATTTGCATGCGGGTGGCATTCAGAAATCTCTTCGAAAGGCGACCCAAAAGGCAGGTATACAAAAACGCGTTACCTGCCATACGCTCAGACATTCGTTCGCAACGCACCTGCTTGAAGACGGCTATGACATTCGCACGATCCAGGAACTACTAGGCCACAACGATGTACGCACGACGATGATCTACACCCACGTCGCCTCCACGGGGGCAACTGGAGTCAAAAGTCCCTTCGATCGCCTCTAAATTTATCAACCGTTCCCTGCAATGCGTCGTCCATTTCGCCTGCCCGCTGCTCAACGGAGAGGCGACTCATTAATTGCTTCGAAAATTTTAGCTGCCCGGCAATCCCGTTGCGAGTTTGTGACCAATGCTCAATGGAATCAGCCAGCGCCTCCGCATTATTATCATATAAATAATCTTTCGCCTCCTCGCGAGTCATGGCATGTTCCAATAATTCTGGGTAAGCCAATCGGTTGGGAAACAAAGGCAACAGCCCCGCAGCAATTCCCTCGGCCGCAGCCAGCCCAAAAAATTCATGATTTGCCGTCGAAACAAATAAATCCGCTTCCGCCAAAGCTTGCCAATAGTCAGCTCTCGACTCCTGAAATCCGATGCGCAAAATTTCCGCTTGAAACTCCGTTTTTATTTCCTGAAAGACATCGGGAGAATACTGAAACGATTGCCCTAACAAACTCAATCGAAACAAAACGCCTCGATCTCGCAAAAGCTTTAATGCCACCAACAGGTCATCCGCGTTTTTATCATGCTCCCATCTCGCTGCCCAAACGAGATGAACAGGGTCTCCGTTCGCGGCTCGCTGCTCTCTGGCCTGCTGAAAAGGCGATAAATCAATCGCGGGTTGCTCGATTCCGAGTGGCTCAATTGTTAACTTATCCGCTAGAGATTCGATCGCCTTTCGCGGTTGAAAATCTGGCCAGCGTTTAAGTCGACGAGTGAGGCCTGCCACCATTGAGTCAAAATTATATTTTGAATTGAACCAGATACGATCAGCCGCCAAAGCCGATGTAAAATTGGTAAACGCAAGGTGCTCATCCCGCTGGTAGCCCTCCCGGACTGGATAGACGAATTGATTTTCATGAAAAAACATGACAATTGGAATTCCGCTGATCTGCCGCGGCATCAAGCCGCGAAACTCCGCCAGATTAAGCATGTCAGTACAAACGACCACATCCCATTGCCCACCTTCGCCAAGCCGTCGCTGAACCTCTTCCGCGAAATAGATGGCCGCATGCCTCATCCGCCACTTCCAGTGTCGCGGCGGCAATGTCAGGATGGTCCACCGATGCTTGCTGTATTGTTCCCACCCTTGCTGAAATTGCTCATGGCTCCCGCCGTAATACGGCTGTAAAGAGAGCACGCGAAGCGGTTCACTCATCAGACCTCTCCAGCATGTTTGATCGTTTCAAACGAACCAAATTCCAGCCAACATCCGGGGAGTGGCGCGACTTGGTCAACCGGTTCCTGTGAAATCGGATGGATGAATGCAAGTCGACGGGCGTGCAGCCCGATCCATCGCTGCCTTAAATCATCCGTTTGCGGGCCAAAGCTTATCTCAGATCCATAAAGGACGTCACCAACAATTGGATATCCGCGCGAGCCGCATTGGAGGCGTATTTGGTGCGTTCTTCCGGTTTCTAATTCGATTTCCAATAACGACAGATCTCCACTGGACTCAACGACTCGGTAGTGCAGCACAGCATGCTTCGCACCGGTCTCCGCTTCTTCAACAATCTCTGATCGCGCTTCATCTGGCACCTTCCTCATCCAGTCTGACCAAGTCCCTGACTCGGAGGGCAAGCCACCGGCGACAATCGCCCAGTATTTTTTGGTTACTGTCCTCTTTTGAAATTGCTCAGAGATTCGTTTCGCTGCTCGAACATTTTTCACCACCACCATCACACCTGAAACTGGCCGATCCAAACGATGCGGAACCCCCAAATAAACCTTACCGGGTTTTTCGTCACGCACTTTTAAAAACTGTTTTGTCCTCAGTTCAAGGCTATCAATCCCCGGTGGTCCTTGAGTCAGCAATCCCCCCGGTTTATTCATCACTAACACGGCACCACTTTCATGCAGAATATCCGGGTCAGGCAGAAGCGAAGTATTCACGATGTTCAAAATTTCCATTGGGCACGGGAAGGTGTGGCTCAATGGTACCTGAAAACCAACCTCCGCGGAAAGCAGCACCGGGTGTCAGTTTTAAGAGTTTTTAAAATTCGTGAGATCGAATTAGCACGGCAAGTAAAGCGAATCACACAAAAATCGAACGTAGGGAGTGGCTATTCGGTAGCGAGAGATGAGATTATCCACGAGATCGGGACTGCTAATCTCTGAAGGTTCAAGCGAGCAGATTCCAATGTGATCCTTTCGTTTTAAATCCACAATTAACGGATGATCCGATTCGTAATCTCGGGGGTTGCGGATTAACGTCCCGCCTTGGAGCTCGAATGTCTCGCGAAACGCCTTTGCACGGGTCACCCGTTTCCAACGATCCGGACGGTCGTCAATCAAAAAGCGAATTTTATTAAGGACTGGATTTTTTGGCCCCCAAATGCCGGCACCTGCGAAAATTCGCCCGGGAGCAATGTGGAAATAAAAACCGGGGGCGTGAACATCCTTTCCAAACTCATGTCGGAACTGAATTCCAAGATTAGTTTTAAAAGGAGTTTTATTTTTTGAAAACCTCGTATCGCGGTAGACACGCATGATTGATCCACCAGAGCGTTTGGCCACGGCTGAAAAATGTTTCGACACTTTTCGAAGCGGTCCAGACATCGCCTCCACAAATTCCATCGCCGGTTCGAGCACACTTGCCTCATAGCGGGGCTTGTTCTCGCGAAACCAATCACGATCATTGTTGTCTGCCAATTCAGCGAGAAACGGGAGCGTCTCTTTGGGAAAACCGTTGAACATCTGATTCCTAATCTAGCCTTTAACTGGAAGTGACAAGTTGGTGAATTTGATTTCGGAGGAATTCACCTCCCGCCCACTCGCCCTAGAGCGACAGCCAATCGAGCCTATTTGCCCCAAGGAGTACCGCATCCCGCTTAAATTCTAAACCAAAATTCCCTCGCCACTTAAGAGACTCTAAGCGGCAAAATGCCCACTTGAAGGCCAAGTTGGTGAAAATGAATGCCGCAATCTCAATCTTGGGAGCAGCAGTCGCCTCTTGGCACCATCCCCGAGTAAACAATTGGACTGCCTAATACTCCAGCTTCTTCAAATACGCCTTTGCCAAATCGTTCGGAATTGCGATATTAGTAAGCTTAAACAAAACGTTCTCCTGAACTACAGCATTCGAACTCCTTCGTTCGGCGATTTCAGACGAACCCAATTCAGCGGTTGCAACTCACCATTTACCTCTTAGAGGAATCTTTTCGTGCTAAGAACTCATACCTGCGGCGAACTAACGATCGAAAACGTTGGGGACACGGCCACTTTATGCGGCTGGGTAGATACCATTCGTGACTTCGGGGGAGTTACATTCATTGATTTACGGGATCGCTACGGCCGCACCCAGGTTGTGTTCAACCCGGATTCCACTCCTGAAGTGCTCGCCGAAATGGGAAAACTCAAGAACGAGTTCGTCATTAAGGTTGTTGGTCAAGTTCGACCGCGACCTGATGGTCAAAGCAACAAGAAATTAGCCACCGGCGAAATCGAATTCGTCGTCAGCAACTTGGAGATTCTAAACGAATGCAAAACACCTCCGTTCGTTCCCGGTCAGAAAGACGTTCCAGGAGAAGATCTTCGACTCAAGCATAGATATTTAGATTTGCGTCGAGAAAAGATGCTGCAAACGCTGCAACTGCGAAGCCGCATCATCAAAACAATGCGTGACTACTGCGCTGAAAATGATTTCATCGATATTGAAACTCCGATTCTCGGTCGCAGCACCCCCGAAGGTGCAAGAGACTATCTCGTCCCCAGTCGCGTTTTTAAGGGAAAGTTCTACGCGCTTCCTCAGTCACCTCAAATTTACAAGCAGATCATGATGATCGCGGGCTACGATCGGTACATCCAAGTCGCCCGCTGCTTTCGCGATGAAGATCTTCGCGCCGACCGACAACCCGAATTTACCCAACTGGATTTGGAAATGTCGTTCGTCGACTCCGACGATGTTATCGGCATGATTGACGGCATGATGCAGCGGCTCGCCAAAGAGCTCCTTGGGCTTGACCTCCAACTCCCGCTGCAGCGATTAACCTACGACGAAGCGATGACCCGATTTGGGCACGATGCACCCGACCTCAGGTTTGGCATGGAGATTGTCGACATTACCGACCTTGCTTCAACGTGCGGTTTCGGTGTTTTCAAGAGCACCGCCGAGGCAGGGAAATTCGTCCGCGGTGTCAACGCCAAAGGTGCGGCACCCAAGTATTCGAGAAAACGGATCGACGAATTGACCAACATGGTCAAAGATGACTTTGGCGCGAAAGGCTTGGCCTGGTTCCGGTGTGAAGAAGATGGTTCACTATTTTCACCGATTGCCAAATTCTTCTCCGAGGAAGAACTCGCAGACCTAAAAACCAGATTCGATGCCGAACCGGGTGACCTGCTGCTGTTGATCGCCGATACGTGGGACATCAGCTGCAAAGGGCTCTACTCCATTCGAAAACGGATGGGAGTTGAACTAGAGCTTTACGACCCCAAAGAAATGCACTTCTCCTGGATCGTAGAATTCCCAATGTTCGAGCGTGGTGATGAAACCGAACGCTGGACGGCAATGCACCATCCGTTTACCGCCCCTCGCGACCAAGACCTCGACCAACTTGACAGCGACGCCGGAAAAACTCGGGCAAAAGCCTATGACCTCGTTATCAATGGCTATGAAGCGGGCGGTGGAACCATTCGAATTCACGATAGTGGCATTCAACAAAAAGTCTTCGGCCTGCTCGGACTGGACGAGGAATCAGCTCAAGAACGATTTGGATTTTTACTCGATGCCTTGAAATACGGTGCCCCTCCCCACGGAGGCATCGCTCTTGGAATCGATCGCGTCGTCATGCTATTCGCAGGACTCGACAACATTCGTGACTGTATCGCGTTCCCCAAAACGCAAAAAGCTTACGACATGATGACCGAAGCCCCCAATGTCGTTGAACTACTACAGCTGGAAGATCTCGGGATTGAAATTTCAAAAGACGAGAATTCAGATTCCTCAGAGAGCGGCAGCCAAGATTAAACCGGGACTCCCTTTGGCCAAACTTGCTCGTCAATTACTAGCTATTGCAACAGCTAGTAATTGCAACGGGGATTCACTGCAACTTAAGATTGAAACGCCTGCTGATTCGGTGCGGTTGTCTATCGAAGAATGAGTCTTGCGAGACTGTTGAACATTACCAACAGGGGAGCCAGGGCAGCAAGAAAAAACGTAATTGCGACACCCCAAAAAGACCCGGCCTGCCACGCGATTCCACACTGCACACAGCCCCAGACAAGCGCTAAACCCGCCAGGCATCCCTGGATAATCCAAGGCCATTGGTACAGCTTTGATTTTCCTAACTCGAAGAGGGCAGCAACGCCCGTAAACAGAAGACTCATCCCCAAAATTGTGGTCACGCAGGTGTCTAACATCACCGACCAAGCAAAAAGTCCCATTACGGCTTCCACCTCAGCTTCGGCTCCCTCGACACGCATACTGGAAATCCCATACAACGCAATTGCATTGAAAATGAATTTCACAAAGTATGCTATCCCGAAGATTACCGAAAGTCCCAAGCCGATGCACGACCACAACACTGACCCTGAACCATCGGCTGTCTTGCCTTTTTTGCTGTTCTTGCGGATTGGCTCATGACGCCCTTTAACGACTTTAGAGGGTTGGCGAATAACACCGTTTGCCGGGGGAAGCTCCGGTTGGACCTCAACTTGATCCGCTTCGAGGTCAGTAAGTAAATCGTCAGGAATTGCCCGAGCCGCTCCTGTGTTTCCAGAGATTGAAATATCTTGCTGCTCAAAACCAACGGCAACGGCCTGGCCAATTTGCGTGGCTGCTGGTTCCGAAAAATCATCCTCGGGCTCAACCGCAGCAGCCCTCTGATTGGGCTCTATTAAATGACTCAATTCGCTTGGAATCGGAGGAGGCAGGGGGAAATCGTCCAGTTCCATACTTCCCGAGTCGTCCAATGGTGATTCAGGCCCTGAAACTACCGGAGACTGAATCTCATTAGACGGAGAGGCAACGTCTTCGCGATTCGGATCGGACGGATCAAATTTAGGCAGCAGATCAAAGGTGGGAGTCCCAATCTTCGCCCGAGCCGATGCCGCAGCTTCTGCCGCCCTCCGCTTCATCGCCTTTTTCTTCCGAATCACCTCGCCAAAATCTTCGTTCTTGTCAGCCTTGGAACCGAGGCGAAATACGAATCCGCACTTACACTTCACCTTGAATCCAACCATGCCGCTATTTACGCGTTCATGGAGTTTGCCACACTTGGGACATGAAAAGGATAGGGTAGCCATGCTGCATCGCCCTTTAAGAGCACCCATCTCGGTTAAGGATTCTAAAATTGAATTCAAAAACTGCAAGCCACGAGTATATCTGAAGAAACTCCAAAATACACAGACGGGTTAGCCAATTTTAAACATAACCCTCTCCTTGATTGAAGCATTGCCACCTCAAATTCCAAGGATTCACCCCGACTAAGACGGCTGAACTTCAATAAATCCGTCAACATCGGCAAACTTCAGTATCGCAGATGTCAAAATCGCTAGCGAAGATTTTCCCGCAAGCGGATGAAATTGACCTGTCTTCAGGCCCAAAAAAAGCCTATTAACGGCGACGTCTCCAACGTATGACGATTTTTCGCAACGAGAAAATAATGACAAATATCGCCAGGTGTAGCCTGCTGTTGATGGCCTGTTTCGCCATAATCTTGCTTCCGCCAGTAATCGGGAACGGTGACGACTTTCTCCCAGAGTCATTTACTAATGCTCAATTCGTGGAATACGAACGCAAGCTCAATGCGCTATTAAAAACCCGCGCTGATGAAGAAAAGAAATTTGTAAATCAGATCGTAATGCAGGTGAAACTTGGAAAAATTCCATCTCGACTGGTAAGCACCAGCTATCAGTGGGGACGAACTAAACGCCCAAACACCAACTACCCTTTCATCTATTTCGAAAAAGTGATTCGCATTCAGGCCAAAGCGATGAAACTCGAAAAAGAAATCCCGCCCTTCGACTACTCAATCTATAAATCTGATGGTCAGTCAAATGGCGTTGCACAATCTGCCGCCTCTCAGGAAGCGACGACCAAGCGTTCGTTGTTCAAACTTCGCTCAAGCAATCGCTAGAAGTCGGATAATGTTTGCCCGCTAGCCCAGGGAATGAGGACATGGGAAATCTAGGAAGATCTGGCAAGACAAGCTGTTCTTTCGGGCAGTGATAATCGTACTTATTATTCCTTAGGTTCAGGCCGATCCAATTTTGCAGACACCGTAACTGCGCCGGAATAGGTTTGGAGGCTCCCGTGAGGAAGTTAACGTTTTTTGCATCGCTCGTCGTTTTTTTAGCGAACGCCACTTTTGTACTTCAGGCGAATGCACAATCGCCCATGAGTTTGGCGAAGGATTCGCGTTGGACAGTAGAGTTCGGTGCGAAGGCTTACGATCGCCCGGGAGATGATTTGGCTTTGCCATTGATCACCGACGAGATCACGCTCGCACCTCTGTTCGATTCAACACAGGCATCTGATTTGGGTAATACCGTCGGTGCCGAAGTTAAATTTGCATTCGTCACCCCCCTCGGCAAGGAATTGGAAATTCGTTCCATTCTCGCCAGCTGGGATGAGGCCTATGAATTTGAAGGCGACAATTTCCAGTCACCGTTTTTCCCGTCCCCTGACTTAGCTCCGACGACAGTCAACTACGATTACGAGTCTGATTATTTCAGTATCGAAGTCATGAAACGGCGAAACATCTCACCCGGCGTTACTTTGATGTTCGGGCCTCGCTTTGTTTCCACGCGAGATCGCGTCAAACTTGGCGGATCGATTTCTATCGATCCTGGCGACGGCACAACGGTTGATTTCACTCAAACACAAACGACTGAAGCAACCAACGCACTGATCGGACTTCAAACCGGGCTCGAGTTAAATATCCCGATGAACCGTTACTTCTATGTCAACAGCTTCATCCGAGCCGGTGGCTACATGAATCCAACCGAAGTAACCACATCTGTCTCCGACACCGTTTCCACGGTCGAAACTCAAACGAGTCAAACCAAGTCAACCGGATCGTTTCTTGGTGAAGTCGGCGGTCGGCTTTACGTAGACATTGTTCCCAACAGTGTTTCATCCTACGTGGGTTACGAAGCAACCTGGATCGACGGCGTGGCCTTGGCACCCGCTCAGCTGATCACCACCGGAGCAACTGGAATTCAAACCGGTAACACACCGTTCTTCCACGCCATTTCCTTCGGATTGAACTTCAACTATTAACGGATAACTCGTCGAGCTCTGCCAACAGCACGGCCAATCTACCAAGAGGGGAACCGACAACGGTTCCCCTTTTTTTATTACAACAACACCGGCCCTACCCTGACCAGCCGATTGCCCTCTAACACCAAAGATCCAATTACGATTTTCCATTTGCCTGGATCATCACAGTTCTCCCTCCTTCAGCACAGAGGTATCGATGCCCCTGGAGGCGCATTCTTTACCAACAAAAAACCGGCCCCGTGCGTGAACACAAGGCCGGCATTTAGATTTCTAATTAATCAATAAATGATTAATCACTTCGCGCTGATCACGTACTGTGCATCCAACCACTTTTGAACCCGTGTCTGGGCATCAACCAAGTGGGCTTTGGTGTACGCGTCATAATTATCACTCTCGAGAGCTTTCTGCAGCTTCTCATTAAGCTCGGAAAGCTGTAGTGAAGCCAAATTCGCAATTGGCTTCATCGCAGCACTACCGCCACGCTGCTCAGCACCAAGGTCAAACAACCGTTGCATGTGCTCAGTCTGAAGGTTTCGGCGAAGGCTTGAGATTGCAGGAGTACGCTCCGTAAACTTTCCTTTTGGAGCTTCATCAATCTCCGACCAGATTGCTACAGAAACCTTATCCAGAATTTCATTGAGTGTGACTGCATCCTGATCAGACGGAACACGGAACTCATTATCGTAAACACGCCGCAGAGTTGTCGGGTTCATCAACTGGGACAACACAGACGCTTGCACACCCATCACGCGATCATGTACAGGCCACGCCGGTTCATTGTTCATTCGCGAAAGGAAGCCACCGAAGTAGTCAGTCGTCATGTGAGCCAGCAACTCAGGCGTCAACCCGTAACATTCATCAAAGAAAGTGTTTGAGATGACAAAATCCAAAGCCGCCCGCTGTCGCTCAACTTCAACCACAACGATTGGCTTTCGCCCATTGGGATCGCCTTTTTTGTCGCGGTTCACATAAGTTCCACCGAGCCAGTTTGACATCATTGAATTCGCTTTGGTTTGTAAACCAAGCGTCATCAAGTAACCCTTGCGAGCCTTGGCCCAGGCGTCACCATCTTTGACGAAATTCTCAAGAATTTTCTCTCGATGCATTTTCGCCAACGCGACCTGATCCTGAGCAAACTTCAAAGGATCTTTCGCAAAATCATAGCGACGAGCAAGTGGATCTGGACCATAAGTATCTTCGTCCGTGCAAAACGCAAGTTCCGGTTCCGCCACTCTGGAAAGAATCTTCTTCAGCTTCTTGTCGTCGAGTGTGTAACCGTACTCAATTGCCCACATATCGTAGGGACCGACGCCAATCATCGCATAGTCTCCCTGAACCGAACCATTTTCAACTCGGAAGTTGGTCGGCAGGTAATCCATCACGCTTCCAGCAAGCGGCTTTTTCCCTTTGAAATCTTCACTATTCATTTGCTCCAGTTCATAAACACTGGACGCTTTGAAGTTGTGACGCAAACCTAACGTGTGCCCAACTTCGTGCGAAACAAGGTCGGCAAGCAAGGGACCGATAAAAGACTCGGGCATGCCGTCAAGCATTTGCTCTTTGTCTTCATCAGATTCTTCTTTTGAATCCTCTTCGCCATCTTTTTTCTTCTCGTCCTTTTCTTCATCGAGTCTAGCTCGCATCATGGCCATCGTCATGCGCATCAACCCAACATCAAAACCACGGCCCTCGGCTGCCATGCAGGCACCATTGACTTGGCTTTGACGTCCAGCAATGCCATCCATCGGCTCGTCGCCCATCAGCCGTGTCTTCAGTTCCCACTGAGTTCCCGACTGAGGTGCCAGTTTCGCCTGGTGCGCTAGCTGTTGACGAATGAAATCACGCTCGGAAGGATCCGCCATACGGATTCTTGGATCCCATTCAGGATGCTTTTCGAACCAAGCCAAAGTTTCGGGAGTCATTCCGTCCATCACAATTTTTGGCATCAATTCAGAAAATTGATCTTCAAACACTCGGATCCAACCGTCCGTCAAAACGATATCAGCATCAAGAATTTCACCGGTTAGCGGATTCGCTCGGCTTGGTCCGATCGCTGTGCTGACGTTGTTGTTAAGCCAGCGAACGAAGTTGTAACGAACGTCTTCTGGATCAAGATCAATATGCTGTTTAGTAGTTTTGTCCTGCTGTCGAACCTCAATTGCATCAATAATGCCAATTTGCTCGAACGCTTTATTCCAATTCAAAATCCCTTTGCGAACCCAGCGGCGGTAGCGAACTGGAGTTGTGTGCTCGATGTAAAATACGATCGGCTGCTTCGGAGGACTGAGTTTTAGCTTCGGATCTCGTTTTTCGAGATGCCAACGGTTGACGTAACGGACATCGGTGTCATCTCCCTCGTACTTGCCGTAATCGCTGTAGGAGGTAGTGAAATAACCGATCCGTTGGTCAGCCATTCTCGGTTTGAACGTTGGCGTTCCCTGAATTTTACTAATCGAATAATGAAGAGTTTTCAAGTTACCGTTAGACATTGGGACTTCAAATGCCACTTCGATATTGCTTGGAAACGCTTTCGCTTTTTTGATCGTCAAAAGAGATGACTGCGGCGAAACTCCGGAACCAAAAAACACCCGGGCGTTGCCAACGAGAAGCGCGTCGAGATCAATGACCGGTCCGCCACCTTTCGCCATTGTCAAAATTGGAAGACTAAGAAGCACCTTATCGGTAAACAAGCGATCAACCGAAGATTTAGACTCTTCGTCCGATCCTTTGATAGAAAGATTTTCCTGAAGTAAGGCAATCTTCTTTCCATACTGCTTCCAGTAAACGTAAAACGCATCGGACTGCAAACCCGCGAAAACCTCACCGCCCGCGACGGTCGGGGCAATAAAGTGCCGAGTTTTAGAGCTGGCAAAATCCTTGGGTAGCTGTGCCAGCATATTCCCATTCTTGGAATTTTTCCAAAGCTTAAAAAACGGGGTCGTCCCATCCTGTACCTTAACTTCGGTATACCCCTCGGTGATTTTTTCGAGTGGGGGATATTCAGGTTTCGCCGGCGGCTTAGTTACAGGCTTGGGCTGGGTGGTAGGAACCTGAGCTGTTGCATTCTCACTAACCGCAATGTTTGCGATAAAGAGAGCGCATAGCGCGAGGCTCCATAAGCGGAAGCGTTCCATGAAGTTACTCCTGATGACTGGATCGGTTGTTTGTAGGTAATAGTAAATTTGAAGGGTCAGCAAAAAAGCTGGTCGCACGTTTTTAACAACGCTCGCTCATTGTATTCGACCAGTGCGTTTCTTGAATGCCAGCGGCAATCTCAATTGCGAACCCGCTCACGGAGTGAACGAATTTTCAACGCTTGGTCAGCAGCACCAACTAATACGACCATACGCGTTGAGCAACGAATATGGTTCGTTTCTAATAAGATAGGTCAGAAATCAACGAGTGCTGTATCAACTGTCGAGTTGCGGCGACTTATCGTTTCCAATGGACGCCATATTAGCTCAATACAAATCGCGTGCACGACTAATAAAGTGGGAAATACCGTTAAAAATGGCACCTCGCCAATGTGCTGCCGGCTACCTAACCACCTCACTGGCGACAGTTCAATCAAGTTTCAGGAATGAACCCTAATTGCAACTAGAAAAAATGTTACACGGCGCGACTGAGGTACCTTCTTGAACCTCGTCGATTAATTCACGAACTGTTATAATGCGTGCAGGTCGTATTACGGATTCAATTCCCCAATCAACCACGATGTGGGCAGTGGAGAAAGATCAAAAAGTTGTTAACTATCTTACGTTCTTTTGAAACAAGACCAACGGTTGGTGTGTACCTTTCAAGGGGATTTACCTTTTGCTGAAAACACAACATCCTATCGTTTGGTATCCTATGGCAGAGGCCACCGGGCGTTTAAACATTTAGTCTTTAAACATTTAGTCTAATCAATTTATTACCGCAGACAGAATTCTGGAACTGAATTTTAAATCTACTCACGATGAAATAACAAATGCCTCTTGGATTCGAAATCGGTTTTGACCGACCCTGGTTTTTATTGCTGCTAATCATCATCCCGGTGATGTGGGCCTTTAGCTACAACAGTCTCGCTGGACTTGGGCGTGGGCGTTGTCTTCTCGCATTGGCGTTTCGCTCACTCGTCGTTTGTCTTGTCGTTTTCGCAATCTCTGATGCTAAATGGCAACGTTCGACTGACCGCCTCACTGTTCTCTACTTGCTAGATCAAAGCGAGAGTATTTCTTCCGCCAAACGAAAACTAATGCTCGACTTCGCTTACGAGTCAGTCAAGCAACATCGTCGAGATAAGAAGAAGGATAAGGCAGGCGTTATCATTTTTGGTGGTAATGCAAAAATCGAATCAGCTCCCCACGATGGAGAAATTCCCTCAATTGGAAAAATTGAATCCAGCGCCAGCCTCGAAACGGGTGCCACTAATTTAGCCTCGGCCTTAAAACTTGCGACCGCGTCTTTTCCCGAGGACACAGCCCGGCGCGTCGTCATTATTTCCGACGGAAATCAAAACAACGGCGACGCGATCGAGGTAGCTCAAAAAATGGCCGATGACGGCATCGGGATCGATGTCGTTCCGGTCGAACTGATCCCAGGTGCCGAGGTTTCAGTTGAAAAAGTCGTCATTCCAATGGATGTCCGGAAAGGACAAAAGTTCGATACACGAGTGGTTATCAATAATGAAGCACCCAATGGTGAAACCGTTTCCGGAAAATTGCGTCTGACGAGGAAAACTGCTCAGAGTGAAGAACTGGTAGACGAACAAGACATTATACTTGAGCCTGGGAAGACCATCGTTGGCTTCACGTCCCAGCTCGATCGATCAGCGGTCTACACGACTGAAGCTGTATTTGTGCCCAACCAGGGGCAGAATGATGCCATTTCTCAAAACAATTCCGCCTCGGCGTTCACTCAGGTACGCGGAAAAGGAAAAGTGCTACTGATCGAAGATGCATTTCATCCCGGTGAATTCTTACATCTTGTTGAACGACTGCAGCTTAATTCAATTGAAGTCGATGTTATTCAATCGAATAATTTATTCACAACACCGGCAGAGTTACTCCAGTACGATTCGGTGATCCTCGCAAACTTACCCCGGGCGTCGAGTGATGAAAATCCTAATCAAGAAATCGAATCGTTCAGCGACGCACAAATCCAAATGTTGGTAGATAACTGCGAATACATGGGATGCGGCATCGTAATGCTCGGCGGCGACCGCTCTTTCGGTGCCGGCGGTTGGTCAAACACACCGCTTGAAGAAGCGATGCCGGTAGACTTTCAAATCAAAAATGACAAGGTTTCGGCGGTTGGTGCGTTGGCACTTATGATGCACGCTTCGGAGATGGCCGACGGGAATTACTGGCAAGTCAAAATTGGCGAAGAAGCCATCAAAGTCCTTGGGCCAATGGATTACTGCGGTGTGATTGACTGGAGAGATTTTGGCGGAACTCCAAGGTGGCTTTGGAAAATGCCAACCGGCGTCGATCGAATTTTTGGCAACCGCAACAAGATGCTCGCGTTAATCAATAAGATGAGACCGGGTGACATGCCTGATTTCAATGCTCCGATGAAAGTAATGCTCAATGGACTCGTAAAAGTAAAAGCATCCATGAAGCATGTGATTATCATTAGCGATGGCGACCCAACGCCACCATCTGCGGGACTCCTTCAGCAGTTCATCGACGCTAATATCAAAATCACGACCGTGGCAGTAGGAACGCATGGCCCTGCCGGCAGCAGTCCTCTTCAAAAAATCGCCAACAAAACAGGTGGCAAATATTATGTCGTCAAAAACCCCAAAGCACTTCCAAAAATCTATCAGCGGGAAGCTAGACGGGTTTCGAAGCCGGTCATTAAAGAATCACAATCTGGAATGCAAGTCGTAGGTGTATCGGGAAGGAGTGACCACGAAATCATCCGGGGGATTGACCTTAACGAGCTTCCACCGTTTCTCGGCTATGTGATGACCACAAGGAAGAAAAGCAACCTTGTTGAACAACTCGCCCTTTCCAACGATCCAAAAAATGATGGTGGCGAAAATTCAACACTGCTCGCTGCGTGGAGATATGGCAATGGCCGAACCGTCGCATTTACAAGTGACGCCGGCAAGAAATGGACCTCCCAATGGTTCAACACGGAGGTCTACGACAAGCTATTTGTGCAAATGGTGCGGCACTCCATGCGTCCAATTACTGAAGACGCAAATTTTTCAGTCGCCTCCGAATTAAAAGATGGCGTAGCCAGAATCGTAGTTACTGCTCTTGATGGAGATGAAGAATTAATAAACTTCCTGAACCTTACGGGCACCGGCATTAAGAACTCTCCTGATTCCGCTGAGACCGAAGCGATCAACCTTGAGTTCAACCAGGTTGGCCCCGGTCGCTATGTTGCGGAACACCCGGTAGAGGGAACTGGAAACCTCCTCTATACCATTTTCCCGGGCGATGGATACGAGCGACTTAACGCTGGAATTAACGTTCCGTATTCAACCGAGTTTTCCGACCGGGAAACGAATCTTCCGCTCCTCGACACTCTCAGTCAGATGACACCCCGAGGTGGTAAACCGGGAGTCACCTTCGACACACTGTTGGAACCGCGTGCTGAATGGTTCAACTCGGGAGAGCTAAATAAACAGGGTAGAACTGCCTTGGGCGAATCCATCACCACCAATACATTTCGGCCCACACTCTCCGCCGCAGTCGGCATTGAGGACATCTGGCCTTGGCTGTTGGTTATCTGTGGAACGGCATTCTTTTCCGATGTATTCGTTCGCCGCGTCTCTGCGTCTCCGTGGGCAATCACCCTTTGTTTCGTCGCGGTCTTTTCAGCAATCGGACTGATTGCACTTGCAGTGCCGACAATCATTGAAAGCGGATTCAAGGTTGAAATGCCCATCGTCGATTGGTGGACGATCGCGGCAGTCATTGCCTTATTAACCGTTTACGCGGCGTTTTACCTCTCATTTTTTGTAACCTCCGATTGGTTCACCGAGCGATTTGCGACCGTCAAACAAAAACTATTCCGCCGAACCCATGAAACCACCGCAGCGAGCATTGACCGTTTAAAAAGTAGAAAAGCGGAAATCGAAAAAGGTATCGAATCACGGCGGGCAACCACGAAATTCATCCCCGAGGATGAAACAAAATTAAGCGGTGGCAAGAAGCTCGAGGAAATCATTGCCAGTGAAATCGAAAAGACTCCGGCAATGCCTCCAAAGATTCATCGCGACAAACTCGATGCAGATGAATCCAATTCCTATACATCTCGTTTGCTCGATGCAAAACGAAAATTAAAACATCAACAACGAAAAAACGATGAGTAACTCCATCTCATTTAATTGCTCAAACATGTGAATGAACCAATTCACGAAATACTCAAGACAGATATTTAAATTTAGCTCTCAGGAAATCTGAAAACTATGAACGATGAATTGCAATTCCAGGAACAAGCCGAGAAATTTCGCGAACGTTATCAACAAATCAAAGATGAAATCGGAAAAGTGATTGTCGGGCATGACGAAATCATTCATGGTGTTTTGACTTGCATGATGATTGGTGGCCATTGCCTGCTCGAAGGCGCACCCGGCCTGGGTAAAACGCTTTTGGTGTCAACGCTTTCAAAGGCGCTCAACCTCCAATCCAATCGAATCCAGTTTACTCCTGACCTAATGCCTGCTGACATTCTCGGCACCAACATGGTTGTTGAAACCCCCGATGGAGGACGTGAGTTTCAATTTCAAAAGGGACCAATTTTCACCCAGATCTGCCTCGCGGATGAAATCAACCGAGCGACGCCGAAAACCCAGTCAGCGATGCTCGAAACCATGCAGGAAGGAACTGTTACTGTCGCTGGCAACCGGTACGTTCTCGACAAACCGTTCTTCGTCCTGGCTACTCAGAATCCAATCGAACAGGAAGGAACCTATCCGCTCCCTGAAGCACAACTGGATCGTTTCCTGTTTAAGCTCGTCGTTGGTTACTCCAACCGAGAAGAGCTGGCCACAATTCTTGAAAGAACAACAAAAGGCATCTCCATCCAACCAGACACCGTGATGGATGGACGGGAAATTCAGGAATGGCAACAACTCGTTCGCAAAGTGATTTTGGCAGACCATCTTCAAGACTATATCGTCCGACTAAATTTAGCGACTCACCCTGAAGGTGAATTTGCTCCCAAGGTAACCAACGATTATTTGCGATGGGGCGCAAGCCCGCGTGGTGCTCAGACAGTTGCGTTGGCGTCAAAGGTCCGCGCTCTTCTGGCCGGCCGCTTCAATGTGAGTTTCGAAGATATTCGCCGAGCCTATTTGCCCGCCATGCGACACCGCGTTGTCCCCAACTTCGAAGCTCAGGCGGAGGGGATCACTTCGGATCAGGTTCTTTTGGAAATCCTTGATCAGGTGCCACAAAAAGTGGACGAATAATCCCTCGCTTCGAAGTACTTGTCGCCCTTAGATCATCGGAACACTATGGCCAACACTGCCCCTTCAAAAAAGAAAACGCAAGAAGAACCACTTTTAAGCCCTGCGCTACTAGCTCAGTTGGAGCGTATGGAACTGGTTAGCAGGAAAATATTTCGTGGCCGCATGAAAGGCGAACGGCGGAGTAAACGCAAAGGTCAAAGCGTTGAGTTTGCCGATTTCAGAAATTACGTCGCTGGCGATGATCTCCGGTTTATCGACTGGAACATGTACGCCCGACTCGACAAATTATTTCTAAAGCTATTTATGGAAGAAGAGGATCTCCACTTTTACACGTTGATTGACGTCAGCCCTTCCATGCAATTTGGCAGCCCAACTAAATTTCAATATGCCAAACAGCTCGCTGGAGCACTTGGCTATATCGGGCTTTGTCGGGCTGACCGGGTCAAGATCGAGGCATTGGATGGTTCCCGTAACAGCAATGCTCCGACACTTCGCGGCCGGTCGAGCCTCTGGCAGCTCGTCGATCACCTCGAACGTATGGAATCGCAATCAACAGTTACCATGACAGAAGCCGTCAAAGCATTTTGCTTGCGAAATACCGGCAAAGGCATTCTTGTGCTCATCACCGATTTAATGGATAAATCAGGCTACGAGGAAGCACTTAAATATCTCGTCGCAAGAGATCTCGATATTTATTTAATTCACGTTCTTTCCCAGGAAGAAATCGATCCCGATATCAACGGCGACCTAAAACTGGTGGACTGTGAAGATCAGGACATTGCAGAAGTCAGCGTCAGCCAACGCTTGATCGATCGATACAAACAGACACTTGCAACGTTTATTGAACAAGCCCGTGACTTCAGCTCTCGCCGTGGCATCGTCTACACGATGACCAGCACCGAACGATCAGTAGACCGTCTCGTTTCGCGTTATCTTCGACAGCGGGGATTGGTTCGGTGAATTTCATCAACATGTTGACTTGGTATCAGTGGCTGATCTTAGGATTAGT
>JACLAC010014518.1_pt1 | contig 20666 bp, 9 predicted proteins | sample 8027881 | NCBI WGS metagenome assembly JACLAC01 (sample SAMN15725517, study PRJNA655200) | protist metagenome | isolation source: fluorescence activated cell sorting (FACS) single amplified genomes of... | place: Spain: Blaines Bay Microbial Observatory, Mediterranean Sea | collected 2016-01-19 | reverse complement strand
TTTAAATAGGGACAGTGAAGGGTTTTCGCATTGGAACGAGCAAATAGTCTTCCTATTCTTTTTATTTTTATTCATTGTACAGGTTATGCGTTGTATTGGGAAGATGGAAAGGCGTGTTTGAATTTGGAACGCCGTTCGTGAACAGATAGAGTATGGCCGACCACGGAGGCGAGGCCCTTGGTGGTTCTGCCGGGGCGCGGAAGATTAGGGCAGGATTGGGTGACCGTGCCTCGACCGCGGGCGGCGGTGGGGGGAAGTCGGCAGCGAGCGGAAGCTCCTCGAGTGTCGCGCACGAGAAGGAGAAACGGGGAGCCCTGCCGAAACTTCGGGGAAGGCAGCTGAAGAGACACCAACGGCGGGCGACTTCCTTGTCGCCCTCGAGGGGGGGGGCTCCCCTGGTTCAGTCCCTGAAAGTATTCCCGGAGAACGAAGTCAGTTTTCCGTTAGAAGAAGGCTACGATGCAGTAGGTACAATTTTGATAGAGAACACCTCCCTTAAAAGCATGTACGCATTCAGGGTGAAGACCAACGCCCCGGACCGGTACTTGGTCCGGCCCGCCATGGGCCTCGTCCCCCCCAAGTCGTCCGTTACCTTAATGTTCATCCTTCGAAAACTGGACGTCGCGGCCCTGCTCGAACAGATGCGAAACAACAATCAAAACAAAAAGGAGCATGTGCCCCTGGCGACCGACAAATTTTTGCTTCTCACAGCGGAGGTCGACGAAGTGAACGACTTCTCCACCGCGGACGAAGTCAAGGACCTGTCCACGCTCTGGAGCATGTCACGCTGGAAAAAGAAGACGCAGCGGAAGAAGCTCATTGCCCAGCACCATCGGAAGATAGTGGTCTCCAGTGACAGCGATTCCGACGAAGAGGAGGGATTAGACGAGGCCCAGAAGGTGGTCACTGGCGCCCCCACATCTTCCGCGCAGACGGTCCTGCAGCGGTCTCTCTCCGACCCCATCGCAGACACCCAAGTGGCGGGCATGCCGTCCCAACCGTCGCTGCTGTCGAGGCAGAGCGATCTTCTTCTTCGAAGCAACAGCGGGGAAGACGGTGACATCGACGAGGATGGCACGAATCCGTCCGTGCTGTCCCCCCCTCTGCTCAAACGAAAGATACCAGGGATCGCCGCCGCCGGGTCGCCGATGGAAGGCGTGAAGGCGTCCCCACGGCTTCAGCTGGAACCGCTGAAAACCAGCACTCCCCTGGTCGACAGCCCGTCCGCGTCACCGAGCAAGTTCGGAATCGACGTCCCCCCGAAACTACCATCGCCCGGTGGGCGCACGGCAGAGTTCCGGTCGTTAGACCCACTGTTCGAGAGGGTACGCGATGCACAAGGGGGGGGTGCCGCTCGCCCCTTGACGGCACCCCTGAACTCATCCCGCAGAAAGGAAGCGAAGCGGGGGAGCGGGGCGGGGAAAGTGTCAACTCATCCGAAAAAATTAAAGAAAAAAGCAGATATGACCTCGCTAAAAAAATGGGCAAAGTCGAACGAAAGCGCCATCGCCGAGTTTGATAGCCTTCCGCTTTCGGAGAAGATTAAAAAGTACAAAGAGTTGAAGGCGAGGACGTCCTCGTTGCGCGTTACGAAGAAGGCTTGGGGGCTAAAGTCCGAAGGGGCGTTCTCTTTGCTCGGCAAGAAAGCCGAAGAGGGAAATACGAAGCAGCAAGGAAACAGTACTCGAATAGAACAGAACGATCCACAAGCCCGGGAGGCGCCCCAGCAAGCCCCGTCGTTTTCCCCGGGTCCGTTCATTTCCCGTAAAGGGGCCGGGACCTTGCACGGGACGAGGGCCCAAGGGCTTTTGCTTGAAGAACGCATCAATGGTGCGAAAGTAGCGACCCCGACGTTGCCGACGACCGGTGGTGTTCCCTCTGCAGTAGTTCGTAGAGACATTGAAGAAGCGCGAGTGTCGAGAGAAATGGAATCCAAACGTGTAAATAAAACCTCCGATTCCCTCGCGCAGAACGCGGGCGGTGCGCCCGTGCATTCAGTTCGGAACCGTCTGACTTTGAAAACGGTACCGGTTCGCGCGTACAAACGGCCCGTCCCCGAAGAACTTGTATACTTCGTGCCAGAATTTCCCTACTCCCCGAAGTCGTCCAACATTGGTGACGCTTACGCTGCGCTGGGCTATTCCGACGGTGCAGAGGAGGGGGTGGACGGCCCCGAATACTCGGTACTAGACCCTTACCACGACCGTTTGTGGTATCTGTGGTGGTACTTGTACGATTTGCGGTACTCTGATGTTTATAATTTGAATTGTTACGGTGGCTTAGCGGAAGACGGTGGGGGAGGGCGACCAAGCGAGCTGGTGTCTCACAACATGTACTCACAACGGTACGGAGCCGTCCACAGTCCCGGCACGATAGAGAACCTTGCACTGGCAACGTCCAATAGGAATAGCGCGTTCCCAGGAGGGACCACCCCTGTTAACACGATCATGAACACGACGGGCTACGACGAAATTGGCGGGAACCCGAAGAGCCCCGGAGAGATCACCAACATGGATTTTATTAAATCTGTTGTGTTTTTGGAGAAGAATCTTCAGCAAGTCCAGTTTGCTATGCTGAAGCTGAAAGATACGACCGTCGACATGGAAGTTGTCCCCGTCAAATGTGCGGACGAAACAAAGCGCCCGCTGGCCGCCAACGACCGGGATAACGCCACGTGCGCCCTCCTCCTGCTATGGTATCGTCTTGCCAAGCATAGGCTTGAAGGAAAACGTATGGGAGAAAGCGTTCCTGAATTTGAAGTGTCCGCTTCAGACCTTGCAGTGGCGGGGACGCCCCATTGTGGCCCGCCGAGCGCGTGGGTGGCCCCAACGGCGCTTACCTTCGCCGCGATACGGCGCGCAGAGCACACCCTTTCCCCGTACTGGGATTTGGTCGAGCGTGTGTCCTCGCTGCAGCAACTTATTACCTTTGCAAAAGAACAAAATAGACTGGAAGAAGGAGACATGCGGATAAGGCTTGCAAAAGCAATGAACCCGCCCGATGCGGCACCGTTGGTCGCCAGCCCATGGGGGGAGGCATCTGCGGCTGCAAAAAAGATTGTACAACTCCAACGTGAAAAGGAGCTTGCGAAATTGAATGCTGCGGGGAAACAGGGGGAGGAGAACTCGGTAAAGACTCGCTCCAAGCTGGCGCTGCGAGCACTGGAACGCACCAAAAAGTGTGGCGAGAAACTTCGAAAACTGGAAGAAAAATTTAATGACGCGCTACTGACGATCCAAGAGACGGTGCATTACCCGCTGTGGTACCTGGAATGGCTTTACGGTGTCTTGCAATGCGATACTGAAATTTTCAACCAGGACGCCAGCCAAGAAACCTATTGGTGGAGTTTTGGCCCCGTCGATCCGGCGGGAGCAGCACTCAGATTGCCACGCGGGTGGTACGCCGCAGAAACCAGCGATGGGCAATTCTACTACTGCCACGACGATGGCCGGGTCCAGTGGGACATTCCGAAACGTTACAACCCGGATGGCGCCGTTTTGGAAAGCGCTGACGAAGAAGAGGAGGCGTTGCCCGATGGATGGAAGGAAGCCCTTACAGACGACGGTCTGCATACGTACTACTACCACGAAACGCATAATCTGGTGCAATGGGAAGTCCCTGCAGACCACGGTGCAGTGAACGCCCCGCCAAGCACGCCTCGGATGAACATCAACGACATGAAGACCCCGCGCACTCCTCGAACCCCGAGAGCCAAAGGCAGCCATTTTTACGAAATTGAATCGCCCCATGGGGTAAAGAAGATGAAGTTTACGTTTCAGGAACTAGACGATGATTCCGTGCACGGCAGTACCCCTACTACACCAGGAAGGGCATCCCGGAATGGACGCGATGCCCATAATACGAACAATAGCACAGCGAGTTACTGGAATACTGGGGGAGACCTGTGGTGGGATGATGGCAGTTACACTGGGTATCGTGCGGGCTACGCGTTTCAAACCTACTCGTGGTACAGCTATAGGAAACGAGAAATGCAAAAGCAAAACTTCAAAGCTTTCATGGAAAATATGAACAACTTTAGACCACCAGAAAGTTTGGGATGGGTCAGCGTGGCGCCCGAAAAGGAAGCCAGTCCTGCCGCCCTCAACGAGTCCCCCGAGGCGAAGTCCTACGCCGTCGATGTGGGCGATGCGGAGAACGATTCTCCGCTCAATGCCCTTGGTAACAGCTTGAAGCAGCTGTCCGCTACCGAAGAAAACGTCGCCGACCGCGACTTTGAAGGAAACGCAAGGCTGGAGGACGGTGCATTCGCCCATTCTGAAAATGCCTTTCAGGAGGAGGAGGCCCCAAGGTCCATTCTGTTTTACGTTCGCGCCCTGGCCGACTACGAAGCCGCCGATGATTCGGAGATGGACCTCTACGACGGAGAACTGCTGGAAGTGTTCCACCAGGATGTCAGCGGCTGGTGGGAAGGCAGAAGGGAGAGGGATGGGAAAGTTGGGTGGTTTCCATCGAATTATGTGTACGTTAAGAATGAAATCTGGACCATTTATGAAGATGACCACGAGTTGGAAGACGGGGAGGAAGAAGATGCTTTTTTTAAATAATTTAGGGTGTCTATAAAACAAGAAAATTGGCTGTTATTTAAGTAATTAAAATTAATGTACTGCGAACTGATCTCTACTGGTGTGATTTTATAATAGTAAAATCAATATACAAGTAAAAGAAGGTGGCTCACTCAACCAGTGCACCCGCCGCTCTTTTTGGGACAGAGCGTGTTGCAATTAGCCGGTGGGCTGAATAGCTCTTCCAGGGGCGTCTGTTCGGAGTACTGGCGGACATCCCACTGCTTCTCGCGGCCGTTCTTGTTGTCGCTGAACTTGAGGAACCTCTGCGAAGAGTCCGTTGAGGTGTAGTATTTGTTGGCTGACTTGCCATATGCAACCCAGCCGTCCGCCTCCACACCATCCTGCACACTTCGCCCCAAGTAGGTTCCATTGTTTCTAGCAATCCAGTCGGGCAACATGGTGAGTGGAGCCCAGCTCGCAATGCAGAGGCAGCAGCCCTTGGAGGCGCTGAAGACATACTGCTTTCCGTCGGAAGCGGCGAGGACGGTGCATGCCTCGCCAGCCGGGATGTCCACCACCTCGCAGACATCGATGTGCTGCCCCTCGGCGTGATCGTAGCGCTCAGCTTTAAGGTTCCAGTCGTAGTAGTATGAAAAGTTCCACACTGGATGCTTCGGAGCGTCTGCCGTGTCGGTAAATGTCGCGTTCACGCTGAATGCAAAATGTGTCGCGTTGCCACCCCAGTTTGGCACAGGCGGATCAGCGGCGACGGCCGCACATAAAATGGCTGCTATGAGGCAACGCAATTGAGTTGATGAAATCATCGTACGGAGAAGCGTGTTCTAGCCACAAACACTTGAAAGAGTTCCTATTCCTTTCAATCATTTCTCGCAAAAAATTGCAGTTCAGGTCTTTGAATGCAATGAAAAGACCAATTGGAGCGCATCTTCAATTTCTCCAAGGCGAAGTTCAACGTCGTTGTTGTTGTTCGTTGTTCTCCTCTTCTTCTTTTCTTCTTCTTTTATCCAATAATAATATTTTATTGTAAGAACACACTACGGTACGTACATGGTAGACACTATTAAAATACTGTAACTATTGTATTTCCATGTCAAAATATATAGTGCTATTACTGTGTACTCTGAAAGTGAATGCTCAAAGCGCATTCAAAAGCTCCTGAGTTTAAAATTTATTATTATAATGATATTTCATGTATTATTATTATATATTGAAATAAAAAAAGACCAAAAAGAAGACGCACGTTGTTGTTTTCTTGCTGCTGCTGCGTCGTCTTTAAAAAAAAGATATTATTATTAATTATTATATAGAAGAAGAAAAAAATACAGCGACGACGTTGTTTTCTGAAACAATAAAGATTAAATCCTTTGGCTTAGCTTTTTGCCCCGTTCTTTTGTACATATGTACGGAAGCCAACGCGCCACCCCATACCAATAGAAAGGTTGTGAACTACACTAGTCTAGATTTTTTTGAGAGTACGAAGTAGTTTTTTGGTCGCTTATTAATATATCTACTTATTAATACCCAACAAGGTAACGCTCAAGTTTTACTTGAACAACACTCTGCAAGGCTCCGGAAGTGTATTCGTTTACTTTTGCCTGACTTCAAGTTTCTTTCTTTCTCGTGCGTATTTTTTTTAAAGCTGTTATGGCAGCCTCAACAGGCGGCTCTTTCCCAACCCGGGAGCTCCTCTGGCCAGACCCTGACGTGAACCTGCCGGCGAATAGTTCTACTGGACAAGGCCTTGCCCCTAACGAACCCAGCACATTGCTTGCAGACAATATCTCTGGGCTGCAATCAACACGGGTTGCGGGGTTTTTCTACCCGCAGAACGTGGACGACGTACGTGAGGTTGTGCATCGCGCAAAAAAGTTTAACAGAAAGATCGCAATGCGTGGCACCGCGCATTGTATGTCTAAAGCAAACGTCGCAGAAAACGCGCTAATTATCGACTTTTCTTTCATGAAAAAGGTTGAGGTAGTCGATGATGGTGAACTGGTCGTGTGTGAACCGGGCGCGCAATGGCGAGACCTCATTAACAGCTTGAACCCGTACGGAAGATCACCTCGGACTATGCAATCGTATTCGACCTTTGCCACTGGCGGCTCCCTTTCTTGTAACGCCCACGGTATTACGAGCGACGATTGCTGTGCTAGTGGGGTGGTGGAAGCGAGTATTATGGATAGCGAGGGGGTGGTTCACCGATGCAGATACGATGATGCTGGTGACTCGCACGAGAAGTTTTTGTTGAAGCATGTATTCGGGGGATTTGGGTTGTTTGGGATCATTGTTGAGTTGAAGTTGAGAACGTTACCAAATTATAGTATTCTCGCCGACACGATCGTCTGTCCGATTGGCGAGTTCCCACGCCTATATGAAAGTATTTTGAGCGATGAAGGCCGTGGTTCTACCATTGATGGTGGCGAAAACCAAGCCCATATTTGCGTGAAATTGGCACGGTTTAATATTATAACGTGCGAGACGGTCCAAATATTTCTGTTTCGCCGTCGGGGCGTTGTTCCGTCCGTTTCGCAGCTAACAAAAACCAATACGTCCGCGCCCAGACGCATGAGTATGGTATCCCAGCTTCTGTACAAATGGTTAATGCCTGCAATGCTTGACGTTCGTTTCCAAATGGAAGAGCATACCGCGTCTGCGATGGATTGGAGCGACAGCTTTACCTGCAATGAATTACTGTTCGAGTCCGCAGAGCCCCTCGCGAGGCTTGCAGAGCCACTCTTTCAAGCCGACGACACCTTTATTCTTCAGGAGTATTTTGTTCCTGTGGAGAATGTCTTGCAGTGGATCCAACTGGCAAAGCCCATATTCAAAGACGTTTCGGCAAACTCTACACCTGTAGACGGCACACGTGTGATATTGCTCAACACTACAATCCGCGTCGTTAATGCGGACCACCTCACAGCTTTGCCGTACAGTCCGAAAAAGACGTATGCGTTTGTGCTGTACTATCGCTTGTGTAGGAACGAGGAGAGCGTGAACTACCTTCGTAGCTTCTGCCAACGTTTTATTGATGTTACGTTGCAGTGCGAGGGTCGGTTTTATCTGCCGTACCTGCATCATTACTCGACAGAGCAGCTCTTACAAAGTTACCCGGAATGGCCCGAGTTCATAAAGGCAAAGGAAAAACTGGATCCTGCTGGGCTCTTTGACAGCGGTTGGTTTCAAGAATACGGTTTAGCCTTCACAAGTGAGGCTTACCAGGAATTGTTTACAAAGAATCGTTCTGGGCCTTCCGTTTATGAACCCCTTGCAGATCAGATCGAAGCCGCGGAGGACGTGACTGAACTTATTGCGTCTGTCACCCTCCGGCGCGATAATTCGCTTCGAAAATTAATGAATTGTGTCCGCACCCGGTCTGCTTTCTTTAGTGAATTTATGGTAAACGTATTCAATGTAACAGACCACCATAAAGTGGAAAGTGTATTGAGTCGATGCTGCTGGAATCCGAGGCTAAAGAACGACAATGATATCTATTCGGAGTTCAAACGCATTCTCGACAAGGATTTAAGTGGCAACTTAAACAAAGTGAAGAAAGGCTGGCGACAGTTAAAACAACTGTCGGACCAAAAAACTGAGTTTACTGATGAGATCGTGCGCATTATGACACGCCTAGGAAAACTCGGGCATATCCAAGACATTTGTACCATCGGTGATCGTGGAAAAATCGTTCGCTCCTTGCAAAGCCGCCTTCGAGTAAATGGGAGAGTGTATGTTATTCACGAAGAGCCGGTCGCGGAAGATGATGTTATTCTGGCCGTTGAAACAGGAAGCAATACTCCGGTCGGAGAAATGTTCGAGTGCAATTTCAATGTCGCTCGCTGCAAATTCCCGTTCATTCCCAGCGAGTGCACCGATATGGTTACAATGATGCAAGGCTTGCATCATCTCGATCCACAGTTTCTCGTGACCTTCCTGCAAGAGGTAGAGCGAATGTTACGGCCTGGCGGCGTGTTCCTAGTGCGTGAGCACGATTTGGAGGTGACCGGTTGGCCGATGATCGATGCCGCCCATATTGTATTCAACGCATTGACAGGTGTCTCCTTCATCGAAGAGTGCAACGAGATACGCGCCTTTCGATCCCTTGCCGACTGGCGTAAAATAATTACAAATTGTACCTCGCTTGAGCACACAATGCTGTTTGAAGTTCAAAGCGATGATCCAACCGTAGATGTTATGATGTGCTTCTTCAAACCGCCTCTGCACCCGAACTTGGCGCACGGAACGCTAAATGCCAACGCAACAATGTCAACCCCCCGTGCACTTTCATTTCCCCGACTGCCTTTTCAGAACACCATTGAAAAGTTTCCCAACAAATTGCTTAGCGCCGGTCGCAAATTTTTGGGGAGTATTGCCCCAATGCTGGAATCGTTGGGGAACACCATTGCACCGATTATAGCACCTTCGCCATCAATGGTCCCGACTGTTCGAGAAATGATCCGGTCGTACACGGACTGGATTGCGAAGGCTAGCCTTAAACTGGTGGAACAGACGAAATATGTGCGGCCAACAAAATTTCAGATTGAAGCTATTCCAAGTGAATTGTTTTATGGCTTCCTTGCGCTGAAAGCAAAGGTGGGAAAGGGCAAGGCATCCATGGAGGAAGCGATGGGGGTCAATGCAGCGATGAAAATTTTCAGTGCACTGTTCGGAAGTCCAGAGGACAATAATACCGGCTCGGAATCTGAAGCTGCTATGGACTTACCAATAGCTGAAACTGAAAAAATGGCTCTGCAGCTCACAAAGCTGTTGGAACACAACCCGAACCTAGTCAACCATGATTACTTGCTCTGTCATGGGTTTCCAGAGCCTATCGTCGATGCCCTCTCAAATGTACTCCCACCGTCTCTTGTGACTGTCCAAACCGATGAACCGACCGTCGTTGTTGGGAAGGATTTAGTGAAAACTGCTGCCGACAAATTGCAAAGTAAGATTGATCCAGAATCGTGGGCTGAAATGAGCAGGCACATTGATACAATTGTTTTGGAAAAGCCAGAATTAACCTTTGACTCGGTGTTGGGGAGAAACTGCAAAACGTACGACGATGATATATCGCCATGGTTTTCGTTGTTCGCAGCATTTTTGGGATCTTCCCGCTTTACCTTGAGCACGGGCGCGAGCCTTCTTGCAAAATGGTACGGTGTCCCAGAGCTTGCCACACTGTACAAACATGCACAAAAGGCACGTATTTCTCGCGAAGATTCTCGGAATATAACAGGTTTAGAAGAAGACCGCTGGGGCTTGTCAAACCAAACCCACAAAGAGCTTGATGAGGCTATCTTGTCGATGAATTCCCCCATTCGCCATGTCACAATGCACCAAAATGAATTTCGAAATATTTACAGCGTGCAAAAGGTAGTCAGTGCAGTTTATAGTGGGAAAAACGTCACAGAAATCGTGAAAAGGGAGCTTCACCGCACTGTGAGGGCAGGGTCCTCCGGGGGGGAAGCAAGGGCCGTTGTCCTCGAAAACCTCAAGCTACCACTTGATAGAATTTTCTCCTATGGTTTGACCCCGTTGTCCGTTTACTTTTATGGGGAACGCACCTTTACGTTAACTTACATTAGCGATGAGCCAGTTTCAACCAGCACATTGGTTGCTATGAAAGTGAAACGTGCTCTGGAAAAATCGAGCAACCCTACAGTCCGTGCAATTGGATTGAGCCGCAAGTCGGCCTCCTCCATGCTTCTCAATGCATTCAAAGTGCTCGAGTATTTACAAGTCGAAATTTTAAAAGATTTTTCCTCTGGGCTAGAAAACACCCCGTGGTATAGATTCGATTTAATTGGGACAATGTCCACTTACTTTAAAATCATGCTGGACACTTTAAGCGATAGTGTGTCGCAGTTTGGCCTGCAGCGGACTGTCACAAGCGGCGGGTTTATCACGGCCCTTGTTCCTGGAATTGTTATGAGTTTCGTACTGGCCCAGGTCCAGCTCATGGCGCTGCCAGTGTTATGGTCGTTCGGGGAAGATTACGACACAAGCGCGATAAAGTCCCGCTGGCTTGTCCATCTCTCGATGTCTTCAACAGAATCTGAGTTCAAGTGGCCCAAATCTTTCGATAAAAACACAAAAATCATTCCATTGCACCGCAAGAACATAGTAATCGTAGAAGCCCCAGTGTTTCTGGACTTCTCGCGTATGCTGTGCGATTTGTCCCGTTACAATAGCAATGGGAAAGCCACCATCATTGACATGGATGGCAACGACCGCATTGCCATGAAAATTCACAGCCACCTGGACGCAGCGGGCCATGCCCCAAACATGGTCGATATGCTAAAATCAAAGGGGATTTCTTCAATGAGAAATATCTCGACCTGGCGTCTGTGCAACGATTCCTTGCCGAACACCGCGCCACGCGAAGAATTGCTCTACTCTGCTGTTACTGTAGATGTCCCTGAGCTGCTGGTGGCAATTTCCGCGTGTGATAGGGCTGGAATAGAAGTCGACCAAGTTTTTGATTATTATGGGTGAACAGCCAATCCTGCTGTAGGGAATAAAAGCAAAAGGGAATATATTGACTAGTAATAATAAGTAAAAAAAAAACATTACTAGTCTATGCATCTTGTACTCGTACATGTAGGTATAGTATAGGTAATGCGTTATTTTAGATTAGGGGTTTTGTTACTAAAATAATAATAATAATAAAAAATTCTTCGCTTCTTCTTCTGTTTTTTTTTGAAATATTTTTATTAATATATTTTTTAATAATAATAAAAAAAATGTAACGTTTTTTAAACCAGACAGAGGAGAGGTACATATACGCAGCCACAGCAAACAGCCACACAAGGGACACGCACAAGCAAAGAAAATGAAGTAAGTTGAAAAGACATATAATACACAAAAATGATAACAAATACTCGCACAATACACTTTTGAATCAACAAAACTACTAAAACTTCCAAAGGAATCTATTCATAAGAGGCGAACGGACCGACCCCTTGCACTGTTTTCGTTCCAAGGGACCTCCCGTTCCAATGTCGAAATCCACCCTCGCTGATTTTACAGATTTGGCGCTCTTGGGGCGTGGTTCGTTTGGCGAAGTGTACAAAGTAAAACGATTTAAAGATCAGAAAGAATATGTAATGAAACAGATACGCGTCGATGATATGACCACGTCGGAACAGAGGGAGGCAATATCAGAGTGCAATATCATGGCATCCCTGAAGCACACGCACATTTGCAAGTATTACGATTCCTTCATTGACAGTGGCCTCCTCAATATAGTAATGGAATTTTGCCCCCACGGTGACTTGCAGCAGATGTTGAGCAAGCACAAGGCGACCCTGGACGACGTGCACATTAACTCTCGGAATTACCTTCGAGAACCCCAGGTATGGAAGTACTTGCTGTAAATAGCAAGCGGGCTCTTTTACATGCACCACAAGAAGGTAATACACCGGGACTTGAAAAGTGCAAATATATTTTTGGGAACAGGGGGTTCCGTGAAAATCGGTGACTTGGGCGTCGCCAAACGGCTCGACAATACGAACGCGTTCGCGGAAAGTTTCGTCGGAACTCCCTATTACCTGTCCCCAGAATTGTGCGAGAATAGACCTTACAACCGACTGAGTGACATCTGGGCGCTCGGCGTCATTCTTTACGAACTTATGACGTTCAAACACCCTTTTGATGCGAAAAACCATGCGGCTCTGATCATGAAGATCCTGCACGGTAAATATGCCCCCCCGCCGCACGATGTTTACTCCCACGACCTTCGGCTTGTACTCAACGGCCTGTTGAATCGAGACTTGAAGAAACGTTTGACCTTGAAGAAATTGTTTCGTCTGAAGTGCGTCCGCAATTGGGCGAACAAAATCGGGATGGACTTGTCGGCCACCATGACCTTGGTCGGAAAATACAAGACGTCAGAAGATAACAGAGACCATAAGATAGGCATTCCGAAAAGTCGAAAAGCAAAGCCAGGGGCCACTACTTCCGATAGAAAACCAGACACTCACCAATCGGTGTTGTTCGTACGTCGCAAATCGCTAGGGTTGCAGGGCAACGTTCGTGGCGCCAGGGTCCGCGGTAAACTCAAGGCGCAGAATCGAACGCTGGCGCCCAATCTCGAACGAACGCCAGGAAGGACGCAGCATGATGGTAGACCAAGTAGTAGTGAAGCGAAACCAAATGAATCAGAGGGTCGGTTTTTTGAGGCCAAGGCCGCGCTGGCGCCGCACTCCAGCTCGCCGCGTTCTCCCGGCCCGATCGAACCAAACCCTCGTCAGGGTCGGTCCAAAGGGTCCAAGCGTCCCACCGTGCAGCAGCTGAGAAATTTGATCGAAGAGACCATGCACGTGGAAGAAGTGCTTAACTCTGGGCAGGGTGACGACGAACTTGCAGACGACAGGGGCGACTCGCCTGGCCCGCCGCCGCCGCCGCCACGAAGTGGGGAAGGGAAAGCAAGCGATTTTGAGAGCAGCATGAAGAGCACCAGTGTGTTTTTCGACACGGAAGAGGAGGGTTTTGATGCATTTGACAAAATCTGCTTCAACGAACATGCAGACGGGCTGGAACCTGAGCTTGCGGGAGTGTCGAGCAATATGATAGACTCGTCGGAACAAATGTTTGTAGGAAGCAAGACGTTTGAATCGTACGACAAAGAGAACACTGAGGAGCGGCAACGGGCCCCAAAGATGAAAATGGTGGGGGAAGAAGAAGGAGGTGCCTTTGAAGGAAAAGTTAGGGATTACGGGAGTGGCACTGCCAGCAGCACCTCGTCAATCGGTGGAATCCAAAACGAACACCGGTTAAACTTTAGCATTGAATACCAGATCAAATAAATAAAATTTACAACACTTCACAATAATTTATATACTAAACCACACAAGGAATGATTCATCTATGAGTGAGACATCGAATGAGGAAGTTGATTATGGGTCTCCTGACATCGACACAATTCCACATACTGATTCGGATCATGCATGGAGAACACATGAAAATGATAGTCAGGACTAAGTGGCAAGGGTGTATATTGATTACTAAAATCATAACAGTAGAGATCATTTCGCAGTATGTTATATATTAATTTTAATTACTATAGGTTGGAACTGAAATCGTAATTGAGTTAAAATGAGAGTCTCATAGTTACTAGTCGTACAGTATATAGCAAATAAAATCATCATGGGTACCCGTATTAATACCTGGGTATTCATTACGGAGGAACCATCATCGAAGGAAATAAAAGAAGAAGAAAAGAAGTATTAGGAAGAACAAAACCAATAATAAAATTGGGAAATTAAAAAAATAGACGACGACTGGAGGCTGGAGGATGCAAATGGGGAGTAGCAAAGTATGATGAGGAGTCTTTAAAAAAATAATAAAATATTATTAATACCGGAGGAGAAGAAGAAGAAGAAAGAAGAAAGACAAGAGAGAAGAAGAAAAAATAATACCTTCTTCTTCGATTATTATTATTCTTCTTCTAATAATAATAATAATTATTATTGGATAAAATATTATATTATTATTATTTATATAAAAAAATAATAATCTCTCATTCTTCTTCTTCTTCGTTCAGGCATTATTTGATATTTCAAGCAATGTAAAAGAATAGAAAGAGATGTGCGTATAAGACATAAAGATTAAGATTTCAACGAAAGATATATGCAGTTCTACTGACTTCATAGATCATTAAGTAGGAGAACGTTGGGAATAACGATGGCGGAAACGTTTGATCAGTCCTTGTTCTTGCACACGGTGCAAGAAGTTCTAAAAGCTGACGCGTCCACGAAGGGTATCTTGCAACAAGTGGCTGCCTTGCTGGACGATAAAAAGGCCCTTAACATTGAAGCTGTGAAAGACGAGACAGTGAAAGGGTATCTTGGGCGTGTTTTATCCACTTTGCCGATGGTCGTTGATCCAAACGGCGACGGAAAATCGAAATGTTTGCCTCCAACGTTTCCTCACAAACTGGCCGTGTTGGTGCAAACGAGCAAACCTCCTTCCACGGGGCCTAAAGAGCTTTCGGAAAAGCAGGGTGGAAGAAATACGAAAACAGACACGCCAAAGGTTTGCAAATTTGACCCCAAGTGCAAGCGTGAGGGGTGTTATTTTTACCACCCGTCCAAGGAAAAGAAGCCTATCAAACCATGCAGGTACGGCACAGATTGCAAAAGAAAAGATTGCTACTATGGCCACCCCATGTTGACGGAACAAAGTCGTGCTGCGGCCGCGTCGGTGAATGTTGCGGAGACGTCGTTCAAGAGTGCTGTTGCCAGTGTATTAGAAAGTGACCCGACGATGGAAAATGCCATCAAACAGGTCCTGACGCTCTTGGAAGAAGAGGGCCTGCCGGATATCAGTGGGGTGAAAAACGCTCAGGTCAAAGGCTACTTGGAACAGATTTTTAATGTTTTGCCGATCACGGGTGGTAAATTAATCAAAGGGATTTTCCAAAGTTCCTTGAAGGAACTCGTAGAGGACATGGTTCGACAAAGGGGGAAACCGACGAGTCCGGGGGAACCAAATAGTGGTGTGACCCCGCAGCATGCAGCCCCTCCTGCCCCTGTCCCTGTCCCTCCCACCACCACTGCATTGCCACGATGCCCGTATGATTTAGCGTGCCTGATCCCCGATTGCATGGGCATTCATAGCACACCGAACCAATGGAGCCCGTCGCACGATTCAAACATTCATTTGTACCCCGACCTGTTAAAAAGTGCAGCCAACTTAGACTATGGTACTGCCGCTGCAATTCCTAGCACTACCACCCCGGCCATTATTAGTAACAGTGCCGGGGGTGGTGATGCCCCTACCACTGCCCCAACTTCGACGCTTTGTCCAAATTGCCAAACAAACCCAATCAAAGAAGGATTGGAATTCTGCAGCGATGAATGCGAAATGGAATATCGAATGATGGAAGAGTTCATGTAACACATTTTTCACTTACCATAATTCTTCCTCTCTGAATGAAATTGTTGTTGGTTGTTGTGTAAAATAAAAATGAATAATGCAGAGCAAGTAAGAGAACTACCGAACTAATAAATAAAAGCAACAGTAGTATTAAATAATAAAAAACCAAGGAGGCAAATAGAACCAAATAAAAAACAACAAATACGATGATGACTCCCATTCCATTAAAACATTGTGACATTATAACCGCTATTATTATTACTATTAATAATATTTTCTTATCTGGTGAGACTCATTATTATTATTAGAACACCTTAATACCTCCTGGTTGTATTAATATTAATACTACTAATACTGTGTAATCAATTATAAAATAATTTATTTATAATTTAGATCACACAGCAGGATGATGAGGGAAAGACCGTTAGTTATTTATTAGTCGTCGTCTAAATATTATTTTTTAGCTCTAATAATTTATATAATATTTATTATAAATAAATAAACGAAGAAGAAGAACAAAATAAAATTGAAATTAAATAGGCCAACCCCCCCCACCCCTCCCACCCGACACCAAATCCAAAACCAATCAAATATATGAAATCGCCACAAGACAAAAGTATCTAGAGCGTATGTGTACGTATTGGATGTAAGTAGATTAAACGCACGGTTGAACGGCAACAGGGTTAATTGACGGCATAAGTGTCCCGTTCTTTCTACAACATGCCTCTCTACGGGTCTGCGGGGTATTGGGAGGAGCACTATCAGGTGGATGATGACGAAACCTTTGACTGGTTGGTCTCGTTCTCTGGTCTCAGGTCGGTGCTGGTCGAATACGGTGGTTGCGTCGGTTTAGGGTACCGCTCGCGTCTGAACACGCTTGTCGTCGGCTGTGGGAAGTCGACGTTGACGGAGGACATGTACGACGCTGGGTGGAAGACGATTCACGCCATTGATATTTCACACACAGTCATCGAGCATATGAAAGCCCGGAGCAGCGGTCTGCAAAAGCAGGGCTTGCGGAAGGGCACGGGGGGCAACCAGGTGGTGGACGATTATAGCGTGTCGGGCCGTTTTTCTGCAAACCAGAACTGTCGCGGTCGGAGAGGCCTAAATTACCATGTCATGGACGCCTGTAACATAAAGAAGGGGTGGGAAGAATCGTTTGATTTCATTGTCGACAAAAGCACCCTGGACGCGCTGCTGTGCACGCGCAGCGAGAGTATACTGACCATCGACAAGTATTTGAAAAGCGTATACGACAGTTTGAAGTGCGGTGGGACGTTCCTTGCGGTGAGCCTCGGCCCGCCCAAGCGGCGGGTGTCGAAGTTTAAACGGAAAGGCCTCAAGTGGCAGGTAAAAGTGATAGAAATCCCGAAACCGGATATGGAGGAGTTCAACGTCCGAGATGAGGACGAGCGGTACGTTTACGTGTACGTGGTGAAAAAGGACGACCGGACAGATTTTAAAGTAGCGACAAAGAAGGACGATTCGGACGATGGAATCCATGACATACCACTCTACGACCCAGATAAAGAAATAGACATGTACAAATACGGAAAACTGCCCGGGGAAGTGCTGCAAGCAAGGCGGCGTACGTTCCTTGCACTGAAGCGACGTTTGCTGCCGTACAGTCCTCCGCCAGACCCAAGGGAGCTACGAAAGCAATTGCTGGAAGCGCTGAAGAAGCGGCTGTTGCCCGTGACCACATAAACTCTTTAAAAAAATATATTATTATATATGCTCGTAAATTAACACGTTACAAATTTAAACAGTATTTCTGTGAAGCAGAGAGTTTACCCGTTAAATTTTTGAACATTTGCTCTCCTAAAGTATCTCTTAAAAGAACTCTTTACGTTTTGTTCCCACACAAGCAGTTCTTTGTCAACTTCTTTCTTAAATCCCACACCGGCGCGCATCCCCACCGACCGACTAGTTTCCCGGTACAATCTGTTTGCCGAACCTTCCGTTTCAGTTTTGGGTCCCATTCCTCTTTGTTGCCATCGTCCCGTCCGCTGTAGTAATAGACGTGAAGCCAGCCTTTGTCCGGGGGACCGTTTTCTACCCAGCTCATCGGTAATTCCCACCCAGCCACGAGCACGTAGTCACCCTTTTCGCCAGGTATGTACTCGGTCTTTGCCTGCTTGTCAAATTTTGTCCATGTTTCTTCCAGAAAATTCTCTCCGGGCTCCACGTCGGCAAGTTCTATCAACATCAGCGTCAAGTTGTAGTGCTCTTTTATGGACATGTCCAAGTCGTAAATTAGGTCGGGGCCGGGTTCCGTCTGGGAACCCATGGGGTTCCACAAATTCAAGTACCCAATGCGCGATAGCGCGCAGAGGTAATCTTCGTGGCTCAGCACGTCCCGGTTCAGCAATATAGCGGTCCAAATATTTTCCAGATCCACTATTCGACTAAAGCAGCTTTGGAGAACGGTCACTCGGCACTGCGGGGGCAACGTCTCGGTACACCCCGCATCCTCCGGATCGCTGAACCTTTTAATCCACCGGCAGAACGGTTCGTTTACCCCTTTCTCCCCGATGTTTTCTCCCCCGGGGAAGCATCGCAAGAGGTACGCTACTTGGGCGCACGTCAGGTATATCTTCGAGACGGCCCGGCGGAGGGGGTAGACCCCATTGGACATTATTTGGCGAACCCGAGCCTTTTCCTCTGCGCTTTGGCGGGCCTTTGCCATCATCATCATCGATCCGAAGGCCCCCCCGAACCCAGACGCTGCCTTCGGTCTATTCGCCTCGTCGATAGCGGCTTGCCTTGCCAATTCCTCCTTTTCTGCGTCCTGGAGCTTTCGCAGTACCTTCACAACTTTCTCTCGCAGTGGCTGCAAAGTATCGGGTGCGTTCTCTTTGGCGGGCAACATGATGATTTCTAGCTCGTCGGCGGCCTCTTCCAGGGTCATGTCGATTTTCGTGCCGTCCGTGAACAGGGCACGTGCCATCAGCGCGTCAACCTGATGGTACAGGTCCGTGGTGGCGTTGTACTGACCGCCATTGTATTCGGCAACAACACTCAACACGGTGCAGTACGGCTCTTCGAGGGTTTCGACCTCTTGCCCGGCATGCAGCGCTTCCCTTCGGATCAACAACCGGTCCTCTGCTTTGTCGATGGCTTCCTGCTGGGCCGCTTCGTACCACTTTATTACCAAGCGGCGGTACCACCCTTGCAACCGCATCGCGCTGACTTCTTTCTTTTCCTCCTCTGTCAGCTCGCGGGGCTGGGCGGCCTCCCACGCACGTTTTGCTTTCAAGTGTTTTCGGTACCAAAACTGTATTCTAGAGCATGCGGCTTTGTCCAGTTTTTTCCCCTCTAGTTTGCTCAAGTCGTACTTTGGGCGGAAAAACGAAAGGATCGACGCCGGGTTTAAATTTGGCTTTTCTTTAAAGTCGCAGTTAGGGTGCAGGCCGAGGTTTTTGCACATCCGGTTGAATTTGGACGAGGTCTGGACCAGGCCCCTCGCTTTTCTTGAAGGGGTCTTTGCGTGAACATAGTCAAACTCCAACACGCCCTCTCGCGGCACCTCCCACTCCGCATGGAGTTTGATCGGTTTGCTTTTGTACACGCCGTTCCGAAAGTGCTCCCAATCGCCGTCACGGGAAACGTCCTCGCGCCCACTTCGTTCCATGGCCCATCGCTTGTCATCGTTGTTGATCTCAATCAATTGTCGCATTAGTTTCCTGTCGTTTTCTATGTCCAAATTCAACTCGTAGTGGCCCGTCGGGTTTTGGGGCGTGAAATGGAATAAACACCCCATCTCATCTTCAAGTTTGTCGATGTGGCGCTCGCCCAGAACCGTCAACAGCAGCTTCAATTTGTTCTCTGGGTCTGTAAGCCTTGGGATTAGAACGTCCATGATTTCTCGCCGCTCGTCCTGCTCCTTGATCTTTTTGAGTATCTTGATCAACTGTTTCGAGTGCATGTAAATGTCCTCTGAAGCGCGCTTCAGCCGTGTCACACGGTCTTTTCTCGTCAACCGCTCGCTGTCGAATATTAACGACATGATCCCTTTCAGCCCGTCCTTTGAAATCACTTGGCTCTTCTTTGGTTTGCGGGGCTGTACGCAACATTCTATGCGAAGGCGGCCCTCGTTTGGGACTTTGAAGCGGTCGCCGTTTACCCGAAACAGGAGCGATTTTCTAATCTCTTCTGCGCTCAGGCGCTCTTTGGGGACATCTTCGACGGCGTCATCGGCGTCACTGTCGCTCTCGCTCTCGTCTTCCTGTTCGAATTCGTCTTCAGACTTGTAGCCTTCGAGCTGATCTGGCTCGAGCTGAACAAACGGTACCGCCACCTCGTCAATGCTCATTTTCTTTATCTGGCACCCCGGCTTTGCGCTGATTATCCGAATAAACTCGTTTCCAACCGCCCGCTCGTAAAGGTCGGTCAAATCAAGGTCGTACTTCGTTGCGGGCTCGCTCGGGTCGAACAAACCGTCTTCCTCTATCTCAAAGTTGCAATTTTCTAGGTCTATGTTCCTCACGTCCCCCGTCCGGGCCACGCACCGCAGCATTGCCCTTCCCCCGGACTTTCCCAGCGGGTTGTCCCACAGTTGAAGGTAGGTGAGCGTTTGGTTGTCTTCCAACGAATTCGATATGACCATGGCCCCGCGGCCCTTGATTTGATTGTTGTCCATTTCTAGCCAGTTCATGGTAGTGTTTGTTCGCAGAGACTCCATCATGTGCATGGTCCCCGTGTCACCGAACGCGCAGTAGGACAAATCGAGCTTCTCCAACGTCGTGTTGTGAGCAATGGCTTTCGCCACCGCCACCGCCCCCTCTTTCCTGATTTCTGTCCACGAAAGGTCCAGGTCTTCTATTTGACTCTTGCTGTCCCTCTGGTCCAACATTTTTGCAAACGCAAGCCCTGCACCGACCCCAAAGTTGTTCCCGTGCAAATCCACCTCCTTTAACGACGTGTTCTGGGAAAGCCCCGCCGCCAGGAACTCTGCCTCTTTGTCCCCGCAACGAGAGTCGGCGATTCCCAGGGATTCCAACGATTTCGACTCTTTGAGCAAAACCATCAACGCTTTCATTCCTTGCACGCCCAGTTGGTTTGATGAGAGGTTCAGCTCTGTGAGGGTGGTCACGTGCACGGCCGCGTGCATGGCTCGTGACAAACTCTTGCCCGTCAGCCTGTTGTCCGACAAGTCCAACGTTTCTAACTGCGGCATTCCCCGAAGCCCTGCAGCAAAGGCAGACCCAAAGTCGTCCCCAATTCCCCAAAAGGACAAGT
>JACLAC010014316.1_pt1 | contig 20666 bp, 15 predicted proteins | sample 8027881 | NCBI WGS metagenome assembly JACLAC01 (sample SAMN15725517, study PRJNA655200) | protist metagenome | isolation source: fluorescence activated cell sorting (FACS) single amplified genomes of... | place: Spain: Blaines Bay Microbial Observatory, Mediterranean Sea | collected 2016-01-19 | reverse complement strand
TACAAAAGCAGTAACAGAAAAATTAAATACAACAAACGAATTAGATAAAGGTGTTCCTTTATCATTAGCTGATGATGTAATTACATCTTTAGGATATGCAGGATTTGGAAACAATTATAATAACCAAGATAATTTTATAGGACTAACAGGTGAAGATAATGGTTCATTTGTACCACCAACAGGAAGTGAATTAATAACTCAATATATTGCTATTAATAATGGTCAAATAGCTAACTATTGGGCTTATGACTACTCAGTACCTGGGTTTGTTCAAAATTTAGAAACAGCAGGTTTTCCTTATGCTATTGATAAAGTAAGTAATGAAATATATAAAAGACTTTATCATAATATGTCTTATTTAGTTAAGAAAAAAGGTACAGTAGCTGGATTAAGACAATTAATTAATATTTGGGGTATACCAAGTACTATATTAAGAATAAATGAATTTGGGGGTAAAAATAAAGATCAAACAGATGATTATGATTTATGGTATAATAGATATAGTTATGCTTTTAAACCAGTAGCTGATTCTTATAATGCAAGTTCATCAGTAGTAATACCTTGGTTACCATTAAATAGAAACCACATTGCTGAATCTGGGTCATTTATAGTACCAGATGGTGTTGGTTTTAGGTTTAAAACAACAGGACACCCTTCATCATCTTTTGGAGGAAATCATTATAGTCAATCATTAATAGCTAAAAAATCAAATGGAACAGATGATAATGAATTTGATTGGACTGTAAATTTATTTTGGACAGGCTCACAATCAGGATCATACTCAGGATCAGGTAATAGTGATTATTATGAGTATGGTGTAATGAATTTAATAATGTCTGGGTCACAAATTGAAGGTGGATTTGCTAGATCAGAAGATATTTATTTACCCTTTTTTGATAAAGGATGGTGGTCAGTATTAGTACAAAGAGATAAACACGTTAATGCCGTAGGATTAAGTTCAGGATATAATGCTTTACTAACAACATTAAATTCAGGAGTAGGTGCAAATGCAAATCCAACAGATTGTACTGCTGGTACTTACACAAATGTTGCTTTAACTGGTGGTGATGGAACAGGAGCATTTGCAAATATAGTTTGTGCTCAATCAGGTTCAGGTACCCCAGATCCAGTTGCTATAACAGAAATAACATTAGTTAAAACAGGAACAGGATATGCTGTTGGAAATCAATTAAATATAGCAGCAGGTGCTTTAGGATTACAAACATTAGCAAGTTCAATAGCAGTTGGCTCTATTACTTCGCCAACAGGAACTTATACCACAGCAGGTTTCCCAGGTGATAATGGTGGGGGTAATTACCCAGGTGTAGTATTAACAACAGTAACAGGTACAGGTTCAGGAGGAGATGTAAATGCATTAGTAAATGATCAAGGTTCAATTACATCATTTACAGTAGATACTAGAGGTACAGGTTATTCAACAGGTGATAGAGTATCAATAGCAGCAGGTGCTTTAGGAGGAGGAACAGTTATAGTAGATGAAGAAGCAGTTGTTGTTACTTTAGCTTATACTGGTGGTGGTTCAAATACATTCCCAGCAGGTGTATATACTTATGAAGATTCAGGTACAGCAGGTAGTGGACAAATGCAACAACAAACAGGAACAGATGGAGGTAATTTAACAATTCAATTTACTATTAGTGTTGACGATACTTTACCAACAGTAATTACAGTACTAAAACCCGGATTTGGTTATGGAGGTAATTGTACTTGGTCAATACCAGCAAATGGGGTAGTGGGTAATACAGCAGTTACAGTAAGTGTAGCAGCAGCTAATATTTCAGCACAATCAGAAGCAATAACAATTCAATTAGCAAGTGGGGATATAAATGCTACATCTGATGCAGGTGCAATAGTATTAACAGCTGCAGATATAGCTAATGGAGATAATGGTCAACCAACTCAATATACACTATTTGCTAAAAATAAATTATATGATGGTAATGATGGTAATAGTATAGGATTTGAAGGATCGGCTAGTATATCAACGGGTGGGGGAGCTGGAAGTGGTGCTAATTATGGATCTGGTTTATATGGATCATCAGTATATGGTACTTATATTTCATCATCAGTTAATAAAGCATGGAATAAATTTGGAACTATAGCATTACCAGATGGGGTTCATGTAGGTGGTGCTTTAAAAGGTGTTGAAATAGCAGGTATAGGAACTAATAATTTCTTAGCACAAGAACCAGGAAAAATATTTTCAGGATCATTCCAAGAATTTAGATATTATTCACATGATATAAGTGAATCTGTATTTAATGATTTTGTAATGAACCCTGAGTCAATTGAAGGTAACAATATTACAGGTTCAGAATCATCATTTGACATAGTAAACTTTAGAGCACCATTAGGTAATGAACTAGAAAATTTCTTTACAGCATCTCAAGGTGTAACAGGTTCTAATGTAACTACACTTTTAACTTCTTCACACCCAGCAGTTACAGCATCTGCACCTGAATATATAACAGCTTCATTTATTGATACAGCTACAGATACTTACGATAGATATAGTTGGATACAATATCAAAATACAACAGTAAGAACATTTAGTGAACCTAATGTTGAAACATATTTCTTAGACCAACCAGCTGTTGGAATTAGAAATAGAATATCAAATAAAATACAGGCTACAAGTAATTTAAATTTTGGTAATGTATTATCAAATCAAGTAAGTATACAAAAAGATCCATTTATAAGTCAAAGTTATACTGAAAATATTAATACATTAGAAGTAGCATTTTCTCCACAGGCAGAAATAGATGATGATATTATACAATCATTAGGTTATGGTGCAATACAAGAAGTATTAGCTGATCCTAGGTTTAGATCATCATCAGATGACTATTACCCACAATTAAGAAAAATTGCAGATGATTACTTTAAAAAATATACAGGTAGTGATCCTTATGCTTATATAAGATTAATTAAATATTTTGATGATTCATTATTTAAAGCAATTAAGAACTATGTACCAGCGCGTACAAGTGTGTCTACAGGTATTGTAATTAAACAAAATCTACTAGAACGTAATAGGTACCGAGAACCACAAATGGACATAGTGACTACACAGTCCTACGCTACAACTAATGTTCCTTTAACATATAAAAACTTAATGCTATCAGGATCTATTTACTCACAATCAGTAATTGTAGGTGCTGAAGGTGGTGCAGGTGGTCCTTATAATCAATATAATACTTTAGAAACAGGATCTATTATAGCTCAAATAGATGGGCCTAGTACTAATATTACTGCTACTGGTGGAGGTCCTTATATGAATTTTTTATATAGATTAGGTGCTTTCTTTCTTAGTGATGCAGCAAATACAGGTATCTTTCCTCAAGATGTAACTGATACTACAACTCAAACTGGAATAACTACAGGTCCATTTTTTACAGTTGAAGAATCTTTAAGGACTCCAATATATTGGAACCCTAGATGGAATTCAACTCCTGGAGATAATACTCTTAGTATTATTGTGTCCTCAGATAAAAGAGGAGAAATATTTAATTCACAATATAATACAGATGGTGAATCAGTAAATCCAGCAGGAAGATTATTAACTAGCGGTTATGATATAGGTACTGGAGCTATTGGAGATATTATGTATGTTGATATGCATCCAGGAGAAAGATTAAGATTACTTTTCTTCTCATCTGATGATACTATTCAATTTGTAAATGATTCAAGTCAAGCAGTAATAGCATTTGGTAATAGTGCAGATATATTTAATTTATTAGATGGAACTCCATTAGTAAATTCTGCATCAGTTAATTTACCAGAATCACAACAAGGTTATTTTGCAAATGAAGTAACAACATTAGGTACAATTACATCATCATTTATTAGTGATCAAGATCAATTTTATAATGGAGAATTAAGTGGTAGTAATTTTAACACATTTGCATATTCATCATCATATGTAAGTCCATACAACCCATATGCTAGAGTTCCTAAAAATTCAACAGGATCAGCTGCATTTCAATCAGAATTACCAGTTTCAGATTTTGGAGGAGCTTATGTTTCCGAATCTGGAGGAGCTACAACACTATCAAGTGTAACAACTAATGGATTTACTGCAACAACAGGAGTAGTTGGTAGTGTAGCAAAAGTAAATAATATTGTAAGTCAATCATTACTACCTTTAAAAAATTATTTAATAACATTTGATTTAAATGTTACAGCTACAAGTGGTAATTTTGTAGGATTATCTGGTTTTAACATAATGGATGTTAATGGTGTACCTACAAGTGTAAGAAATGGTATTGCATTTGGTGATTCATTTGGTCAAGTAGATACTTTTTTACAAGGTGTAGGTGGGCGAAATTATACTACAGGAGTTAAAACAGTAATCCCAGCTGAATTTACAAGAGACTCAGCAACTCAGGTAGATACTCCTTATACTGGTACAGCTGTAACAGGAACAGGATTAAGAATAAATGTTGGTTCAGTAACTATGGGTAGTGGTATCCCTTCAAGTATTACAATAATTGATGGAGGATCAGGATATTCAAGAGAAAACCCAGGAGCAGTAAATGTATTAGAAAATGGAGTAAATAATGGGTTTATATTATTTTTAGGAACTGTAGCAAATGTTTCTAAAAATACAGTAGGTAATTTTGCTATATCACACTCATTTAAAGTATTTCCTCAACCTGACGACCCAACAAGTAACCAAGCTGTTGATTTCCAAGCAGGTAGTTCAACAACTGCTACAATATCTAATTTTAAAGTTGAAGGACAAGGTGGTATATTTGCAGAACAAATAGCTCCAATTTATTTAAATCCATTACAACAAGATCAATGGCAAGTATTAAATACTCAAAGTATTTTATTTGATAATTCAGATTATAATCCATTGAATAATAATATTAATCCACAAAGAAATAGTGAATTTAGATATGCTTTATCCTATGATCAATCACAAAACCAACCAACTGAATTTGATACTATAGTTACTTGGTCTTATGATAACACGAGTCCATCAGCTAGTAGACCTTTAGCAGCAACATTAGAGGATAGTAATTATACACAACAAGCATATACATTGCCTAGGTATAGAGGTAGTAAATTAAAAAGTTTAGATTATAACTTCTTTACACCTTCAGGAACAGTAGGACCTATTCAAGCACAACCAACAGCTCCTTACAATATAGGGTATGGTTATTCTTCAAGTGTAGCAAACGAGTTTTTAGATGGTGCAACTGGTAGTTACACAGGTGATTTATCATTTGGTCAAACATCTTGTATAAATAAAAATCCACAATATATAGCTCATTTCCAAACATCATATTCACCAACAAGCTTCTACCAAGCAATGCAGTTTAATATTGATTCATTAATTGAAATACCAATGGATTCTATTAGTGGTAGTGAAATTACCCCTAATTCAATTGACATTAATGGTGATAACGAAAATAAAAAATCAGTATCAAGTGTATTTGAACCAAATAGATTAATGCAATTTACATTTGATGATTTAACATTTAATAATATTCAATATGGTACAATAGGAGCTGGTCCTTATAAAATATTAAACTCAGCTACAGTATTTCAAACTTTAAACTCAAATGCTAGAAATTTTGCAAATGAATCCCAAGCATATCAATATCAACAAGCTGGAATACCTCTTTCACAATCACAAGCAGGAGAACCATTAGGTACAATTCAAATGGTAACAGCTAGTAATATTCAAGTAACAGCTACTGTACCTACACAAAGTAATGGGTTTTTATTAAGTGGTAGTAATTATTATTTAGCAAATGTATCAGAGTCATTTTTACCATTTGCAACATCACAATCTACAAATGAACCAACAATTCCACCACCTTATAGGTTAGAATTATCTGGCCCACAATTAGCATTATTTCACACTTATAATAAGTTAGTAGAAAGTGGATCTACAAGAACAAATCCTACTTGTTTATTACCTGAATCATCATCTACAATATGGGTTAAAGATGGTTTAGATCCAAGAGATACAGATAATTATTATTCATGGTACCCAACAGGTTCTAATTGTGGTAATTATGCTGATTATCAACAACCATTCTTAATAAATAGAGGTGATGTAATTAGAGCAGAAGGTCTAAGAGAAATATTTGTTGCTAACGGTTCACCATCTCAATCATTGGCATTTAATAAAGATTTTACAGTATTAAGTGTACAAAACTATAGATACTCAGGATCTGCAACTGGACTAACAAATGGAGCATTTATTAATAACTCAGCACCTACTATAGATACTGTAGCAGGAACAGCAAATGCGGGAACATTTACTTTTGCTTACCAATCTGGGGCATCATCTACTACAGGATTTGTAACAGATGGATCCGGTACTGGTGGAACAGTATCTTTAACAGCAACAGAAGTATCAAAAAATAATAAACAAATAACTAGTGCTTTCTTAGTAGTAGGATCATCTGCTGGTTATGTTGCTGGAGACACGTTAACAATATCATCAACAGCTTTAAATGCTGCAGGATTTGGTATTACGTTTGGAAATGTAATTTTAACATTACAAGGAGCAAATGTTCAAACAGGAACATCAGATCCAGGTAATGATTTTGTGTTTAAAGTAGATAAACAATGTTGGAATGGTGGTACAGAAAAATATGATGAACAACGTAAAGGAGTTATAGAATTTGTAGCACCTACATTCTTAGAAGTAACCCCAGATCCTTTAGTGGCATTAAATGGGTTAGATAGTGGGGCAATTACTAAATTTACGGTAAGAAGAGAAGTAGAAGCAGATAATAGAGTAATGGCTAGATCGGTACAACCACCTTCTGGATCAAAAGGAACAAGAACACAATCAGGTGGTGGATATCTTATACCAAATGATTTAACATTACAACAAAAAGAAAATGCTTTGAATATTATTAACCAATTAAGAGCTAAAAACGCATTCCCAGGAGCAACGCCTAATGCAACAACGCAAGGTAGTTAAGAATGTTTATTATAGCTTGGAATAGAAACTAAAAAATTATATATTTATAAATAAAACAATACAGTAATGGGATATTTAAATAACCAAATTATAACAGTTGATGCAATATTAACTAAAAAAGGAAGAGAGTTACTTGCAAAAGGTGATGGATCCTTTGACATAACACAATTTGCTTTATCTGATGATGAGGTAGATTACACATTATACAACCCTAATCATCCTTCAGGATCAGCTTTTTATGGTGAGGCAATTGAAAATATGCCTTTATTAGAAGCATTTCCAGATGAAGCACAAATGATGAAGTACAAACTAGTTACTTTACCAAGACAAACTGCTAAAATGCCTATTTTAGCTGGATCAGGAATTGGACCATTATTAAAACTTCCACAACTATCATCAGAAACAATAACACCAGAAACATTAAATTATTTAAATGGTACTAAATTTGAACCATCAGGATACTCATTTACAATTTCTGATGTTAGAGTTACTTCACAATTCTTTGGTAGTGGTGTAGACACCGTAGCAGCACAATCATTAGCAGCACAAAATGCTAATATGACAATAACTAACGGTACATCAACTTCACAAACAGTAATAGGTACTACTTGTACTATTGTAGCAACTGGAGTAAATACACTATTTGGAACTAATAATGTATTATATGCTACGTTAGTAGTAGTAGGATTAGATTCAGGAGCAAGAGCATCTGTTCCATTACAGATAACAAAAACAACAACAGCATCTTAAAAAAATAAATTATGGCAGACGCAAATCAAACAGAAATAGGTAAAAGAGGTGCTTACATAACATTAGATGCAACAGATAAAGTATTAAGTACTGACTCTGTAACAGCTGCAATGTGGAGTGGTAATACACCAACTTTACAAGTATTTCAAACTAGTTCAGCTCAAGTAACAAGTGCTGTAAAAGAATATTATACATCAGTATATCAAACAGCTTCAACAGGAGTGACAGCAGCAATTCAATTTGATATTGCTTATAATGATATAAAAGGTAGTGGTAGTGCACCATTAAACCCATTAGTAGTAGGAACTACACCATCAAGAATAAATTATGGTTCATATAGAAATTTAGTATTAGGAGATGAAAATGCTTCATTTATATTTGGAAACCAATCATCATCTTATTTCTATTGTTTACCAATTGAAAGAGCAAGATATAAACAAGCTATTTTACCTGGAACTTGGACATTAAATATATCAGGATCAGGAGCAAATAATGAATTACAATTAACTGATGATAGTAAAGTAAACACAGTAGCACAATTTTCAGATGCTGGAAGATATTATAATATCATTTCAGGATCAGCAGGTGTTCCAATTGCAGCAGCTACAACAGCTACAGATGCAAATGGTTGGACAATCAATTCAGGATCATATGGTTGGATTTTACCAGATGTAGATTTATTAATTTTAAGTGGAGAAGCTTTAGATGGGGCAACAGCAGATGGAGGTATAGCTTTAGGTACAGTTAGATCAAATGGTTCTTGGGATGATAACTCAGCAAAAGTAGTAAATGCATTAGCAGTAGCAGGTAAATTTGCCTCAGCTACAAAAGGATTTACATTAAATTCAAAAGAAGATTTATCATCTGATTTTATATTTTGTAGAGCAAAATCACAAGAATATAATTATTCATCTAATCCATCATTTATATCAAGTTCAACAGGAGCAATATTATTCGATTCATTCATAGATAACCCAACAACTTACATTACAACAGTAGGTCTATATAACGATTCACAGGAATTATTAGCTGTAGCTAAATTATCAAGACCACTAGAAAAAGACTTTACTAAAGAATTACTTGTAAGAGTTAAACTTGATTTCTAAGATGAATGGCTATATTCAAACAATTTAATACAAATGAGGTTGTAATAACACCTTTTGCTGCTAATAAGCGGTTTGCTTATAGTAGTAGTCAAGTATCTGCCTCGGATGTAGGTATTGAATATTATCAAGGTTTACAAGGTCCTTACACATCAGGTTCAAATCCAGCAGGATTTACTTCTGTACTAGATGAAGTATTAGTATTTAACAGCACTAAACAATTATATTATTCTAATTTTTTAACCTCATCTACTGGTGATAATTTACCATCTATGAGTTTAATACCAGGCGCAACACCATCATTTAATAGAGATGTAGGTATAACTACAGGTCCTAGATTTGATAATTTTTTACAATCATCACTATCACAATCAAGATATTTTGCACAGTTTTCAGCTTCAACAGCTGTAAATGGACCTTCAGTTATTTCAATACCATCTAAATTATTTGGTGAAAAAATACCTTGTGAACAATTTCAATTTGAATATACATCATCTGATTTTACACATAGTTTAGTTAAAGATGATGGTGAAGGTAATTTATTAGCACAACAAACAGATGCAGCAGGTGGATTTAGTGTAACACATAGTGTAGGACAAATATTTTACTCACAGGGAATAGCAGTACTGACAGGAGGACCAAATGATCCAGGTCAATTAAGATTATTAGGATCACAAGTAGGTTATAAAGATAATATGACTTCTCAAATGGATTCATCTTCAATACAATTCTCTTCATCAATTACAATTAGAGAAAATCAGTATAAATGTGTAATTAGAGATAATGAATTTTCATATACAACAAATCCTTCATCTTTAAGACCAGCAGGTGAAGTATCAGCAGCAGTTGATGCTTTATTATCATCTATAGATATAACAGGTGTATCACCTGGAAATGGTACTTATACTCTTATTGGTAATGGAGCAGGAGCTTCAATAATTACAACAGTAACAGGTCAAGGAACAGGATTAATATTAACCGTAGTAATAGCAGATAATGTAGTATCTTCAATAACAGCTACTTCAACAGGTAGAGGATATAGTTATGGAGATGTAGTAACATTTCCTGGTACTTTAATAGGTGGTAATGGTACAGTAACTATTACATTTGCATTAGGTGATTTAATGGTTACTACATTTGATCAAAACCCAAATGAAGTATATTATGATTTTTGTACTGGGTCTTATTTTAGCCCTTACGTAACACAAATAGGTTTATATAATGAAGCTAATCAATTAGTAGTTGTAGGTAAATTATCAAGACCTTTACCTATATCCCTTCAAACAGATACTACTTTTGTAGTAAACTTTGATACATAAAAATATGAAACATATGCCAACAACCGCTACCTGGGTCTACCAGGGAAGGGTTATAACATCAATAAAGGATATGCCAGAAGGAACTTACGGGTTTATTTATGAAGTAATTTATAAACCAACAGACGTAAGATACATTGGCAAAAAAGTGCTTTATTTTGAAAGAAATAAACGACTAGGTAAAAAAGCTCTAGCAGCACTAAGAGAAGAAAGATCAAAAAAGGGACTAAGAGGCCGTGTCCCTGTTAAGCAAAAAGTAATAACTGAATCTGATTGGAAGGATTATTTTGGATCCCAAAAAGAAATTGTTACATTATCGCAAGAAGATAATGCAGGTGAGAATTGGGAAAAACGTATATTAGAATTTGTACCCAATAAAAAATTACTCACATATTATGAGACTAAACATTTATTTAAAAATGATGTATTAGAAAACCAATACAGTGCTCATATTAATGATAATATATTAGGAAAGTTTTTTAGGAAAGACTTTGATTAACGAATTAATTTTCGTACATTACATACTATGGTAAACGAACTATTGGTTAACTTAGTTAACTCTGTATTAGGTACTGGAAAACGAACTGCTAGGGGCAATCAATCTTATCATTGTCCTTTTTGCAATCACCACAAACCTAAATTAGAAGTTAATTTTTCAGAAAATAAAAAAGGATATAATCCTTGGCATTGTTGGGTATGTGATAAAAAAGGTACTCGCATATCTACTCTATTTAAACAAATTAAGGCAGCACCAGAAAAATTTACTGAATTATTTAAATTAGTTTCTAATGAAAATGAACGTAAAATAGTTGAAAAAGTAATTGATGTTAAATTACCTAAAGAATTTACACCAGTTACTAATAATGCTAAAGGAATAACAGGTAAACAAGCATGGAGTTATTTACGAAATAGAGGTTTAACTATGGATGATGTTTACAAATATAATTTAGGTTATTGTGAGTATGGTAATTATAAAAATATGGTTATTATACCATCTTATGATGAAAATGGTAGTTTAAATTTCTTTACAGGCAGATCATTTGAAAAGGATCCATATAGAAAATATAGAAACCCTGAAGCATCACGTGATATAGTACCATTTGAATTGTTTATTAATTGGAAGTTACCGTTGGTACTATGCGAAGGACCATTTGACGCCATAGCCATTAAACGTAACGCTATTCCGCTATTAGGCAATAATATACAATCAAAATTAATGAAAAAAATAGTTACATCAACTATACAAAAAATATACATTGCATTAGATACTGATGCAATGAAAAAAGCATTAAAATTCGCTGAGGATTTTATAAATCAAGGTAAAGAAGTTTATTTGGTAGAGCTTCAAGGGAAAGACCCTAGTGAAATGGGATTTAATAATTTTACAAAATTAATCCAAAATACCACTCCATTAACTGAATATGATTTAATGGAAAAAAAACTACAATTAGTATGAAAAAACGAAATATCAAAAAGTCCTATAATAGGATTTTAGAGATTAGTGAAGATGCAAAACAAATAACTTTACCAGATGCTAGGTATTATAGACGTAATGGAAAATATTACCCATCTATTACATATGTTTTAAGTTGTTATCCAAAAGGTAAACATTTTCAAGAATGGTTGAAAAAAGTAGGTTATTCAGCTGACTGGATAGTTAAAAAAGCAGGTGAAGAAGGTACTTTAGTACATGAAATGTGTGAAGATTATCTTAATGGTAAAGAATTAAACTTCTTAAAAAATGGATACCCAATGTATGATCCTAAAATATGGCAAATGTTTTTGCGTTTTGTTGATTGGTGGGAAACTTATAACCCAACATTAATTGAAACTGAAGTACATATATTTTCAGATGAATTAAAAGTAGCAGGTACTTGTGATATGGTATGTGAAATTGATGGTGAGTTATGGATTATAGATTTTAAAACATCTAACCACTTACAAACAACTTATGATTTACAAACTGCAGTTTATGGTAAATGTTATGAAGAATGCTATGGTAAAAAAGCAGATCATTATGGTGTATTATGGTTAAAGTCATCCAAAAGAGGACCTAAAGAAGGTGCAATGCAAGGTAAAGGATGGGAAATGCATGAGTCAAAACGTACACAAGATGAAAATATTGATATCTTTAAAACTGTAAAAAGATTATTTGATTTAGAATTCCCTAGACATAAACCAGTCTTTACTGAATTTAAGACTACAGCTAAAAGAGAATTATAATATTTATAATAAAATACTATGATAAGCTTAATTAACATATTAAAAGAAGCTGTAGGTCAACCTAAAGCTATAATCTTAGCTGGTGCTCCTGGTGCTGGTAAAGGATTTATTTTACGTGGTTTAGACTTAGGAGGTTTAAAAGTATTAAATATTGATAATATTTTTATTAATATGTTAAAACAAGCTAATGTATCTTTAGATTTAAAAAATGCAACACCAGAAGAAAGAAGCCAACAAGCTAAATCTATGGCAGCTGCAAATAAAGAATTTAAAGGTGATATGGCTGATGTAATACAAGGTAAAGAATCATTTATACTAGATGGTACAGCTGCTTCATTAAAAAATACTCTTAAATTAAAAGATGAATTAGAAGAAGCAGGGTATGAAGTATTTATGCTTTATGTTTATACTGATTTAGAACGTTCATTAAAACAAAATCAAGATAGATTCGAAAAATCAGGTGGTGAAGATAGAAGTTTAGCACCAGCAATTGTGTTATCAACTTGGAATAAGGTAACTCAAAATTATAATCCATATAAAGATGCTTTTGGTGATAAATTTGTTTCAGTAGCAAATACTTTAGAAGACGAAAAATTAAGTGATTTAAATACTATTAAAGATAAATACTTAATTCCATTTAGACCCAAAAATACAAAACCAAAAGATGATAAAGCAAAGGCTAGATCAGCTAAAGCTAAGGCAAAGTTAGATAGTGAATTAAATGTATTATTAGCAGACGATGGAGTTAAAGATATTATAGATACATCAGTATCAAAAGAAGAAGCACAAGCAAAAATAAAATCATTTATTAATGGGTAAAGTAATAGCAGCATATGGAGGGGGTTTTAAACCTCCAACAGGAGGTCATTTTGAAATAGTAAAAAATGCACTTGCCGAATTTCCTGAAATTGATGAATTTATTATTTACGTTGGTAGTAAAGAGCGTGATGGTATTGATCAAGCTGAAGCTATATTAGTGTGGGAAATATATGAAAATTACTTAGCTAATAAAGTACAAATAAAAGCTGCTCAATCTCCAATTGGTGATATTTTACGTTTAGCTAAAGATAATCCACAAGATGAAATATATTTTGTTATTGGTTATAGAGAAGGCAGAGATGATGATATGAAAGATGTTGCTAGTAGAACTTCAAATTTAGAAGAAAAATACCCAAATATTGAAGTTAAAGTAATGCCTACTTTTGATGCTAATATGAGTGGTACTAATGCTAGAAAAGCAATTGGTGATGAAGAAAAATTTATTAAATTTCTACCAGATGAAGTACAAGAAAAATCTCAAATATGGAATATAGTAAGACCTGCAGTTGAAGAATCAATTACTGAAAATGCTACATATTCTCAAAACATAGATTATATGCAAATGATTAGTGATTTAACTAATCATATGATTGAACAAGGTAGAAATATAGAACCATTACCTGAATTAGTAATTAAAAATGGCGAAACAGAAAATGCCAAAAATTTCTTTGGTAGAACAGCTTATTATGATCCTAATACTCAAACAATAGTATTATATACTGAAGGCAGACATCCTAAAGACATAGTTAGATCATATGCTCATGAAATGGTTCATCATACACAAAATTTAGAAGGCAGATTAGGTAATATCCAAACTACAGATACAACAGCAGATGGAGATTTAGATGCAATTGAAAGAGAAGCTTACTTAAATGGTAATATGATATTTAGAAATTGGACAGACTCAATTGATGGTGATGTTAGTACTAGTTTAACAGAAGGTAAATATGATTCTTTAGTAACTAAATTAGCTGGTTTTACTTTAAATGCTTGGAAAGGCGATTTTGAAGATGGACAAGAAACCGGATTTTTTGAAACAGAAGTAGGTCCTGGTTTAGAATTTGACTACCCACACCTAAAATTTCTATATCAAGCTAAAGCTAAATTCTCAGGCATTTATAAATCAACAGGTTCAGCTACACCAGATCCAATAAGAGGATTACCAAAAGTAACTTTAAAATACTTTTTAGATATTGAAGAGTTACCTAGAATGTGGGAACAAATAGCTATGGATTTAAGAAATACAATTAGACATGAAGTTGAACATTTAATGCAATCAGGACCCAATGTTAAAAAAGGTAAAGAAATGGATAGTGATCTTGGTCGAAGAAAAGAATTAATGACTGGTAAAAAACCATGGTGGGCAATTTGGAGAGATAAATTAAAAAATGCTGAATATTATAAATTAGAAAAAGAAGTAGATGCTAATTTACAAGGTTTATATTTAAAAGCTAAAAAAGAAAGAAAACCATTAGAATTTGTAATTAATAATTATCTATTATATGATTTAGGTTTATCGATGGAAGATCAAATAGGTGTAAAGAATATGTGGAGAGAAAGAGCTCCTAAATTAAATATACCTTTAAAAGAAAATGATAAAGATTACTTTGGTTTAAACAAATTAATAAGAGAAATAGTGGAGGAACCTAAATATAAAATATTCTCAGATATGGATGGTGTATTAACTGACTTTGAGGGTAGATTTGAAAAATACTCAGATGGCCTTCCACCAAGAGAATATGAAAAGAAATTTGGTAAAGATAAATTTTGGGAGTTAGTTGATGGTGAAGGGGTAGCATTTTGGGTAGGTATGCCTTGGATGTCTGATGGTGAAAGATATTGGGATTATATTAAAGATTATGATACACAATTACTATCATCACCTTCAAGATCAAACACATCAAGATTAGGAAAAAGATTATGGGTTAGAAATAATATGCCAGGTGTTAAATTAACACTAGCACAAGCTTATCTAAAGAAAAATTACGCTGCACCTAACCACATATTAATTGATGATAGAAAGTCAAATATAGATGAATGGAGAGCAGAAGGTGGAATTGGTATTCTACATACATCAGCAGCGGATACAATTCAACAACTTAAAAAATTAGGATTATGAGTAAACTAAATACATTAGCTGGTGGTTATAAAGGTGGTTCTCCAAGAGTAAGAAGTGAAAATTCAAAACACGCTTTTGTAGATAAATCACCTAAAGTTATTAATTCAGGTGAATTAACTAATCAAATAAAAAAATGGCATGCTGATGGTAATTTAAGTACTGAAGATGTTAATTACATAATTTCACAACTACAAACAATAGTATAAATGGATGAAAATGTTTTAAAAAAAGAATTTGGTAAAAAAGACGTTACCAGATTAAGAAACTTAATGACTGGAAAACATAATAGTAAAAATGGTCAAAGTGTAGGTTATACAAAAAAAGAAGAATTTCGTAAAGAAGGTGATATTTGGGAACAAGATGGTCGTAAATGGACTATTAAAGATGGTATTAAACAAAATATTACTAAATTAGATAGAGCTAAAAAAGCTCATTTAAGGCCCTTATTATGTCCTAAATGTAATAAAATAATGAATAAAGGAGCAGATCCTGGATATTATAATCAATTTGGTCATTGTTTTAAATGTTTTAAAGTGTTTGAATCAACAATGAAATATAATGGGTTATGGGATGAGTTTGAAAAAAGAACAATAAATGGTAACATTGATGCTTTTATTAAATGGTATAAAGAGTTAGTAAATGAAACATTGAATCAAACAAATGCAGGTTTTGTAACAGAAGCTGGTGATGTAGAAAATTGGAATGGTGGTATAGATAAAGTAAAAGCCATGGAAGCTCTTGATGAAACCATTAAACTCTGGGAACAAGCAAAGAAATAGTTATATTTATAACAAAAATGGACAACTTCAATATACATAAATTTTTCAAATCAGAATACCTTAACGAAGTTAAGATGTCACCTGATGAAGAAATAGAAAACATCATGAGGATGAATCCTAAAGCTGATGAGAAATCACTTAAAAAAATATCTAAACTTGGTAAAGACAAAGTTAAAGAAATAGTTAAAAAAGTAGTAGCTCAAAAGCAAATGGATAAACCATCTGCATTAGATTCTTATATGGAATTTGATCCATTAATGAATGAAGGTGTTGAAAAAGAAATGTTCATATATTTAGATGAATTAAGAGACTCAGGTGTAACAAATATGTTTGGTGCTGCACCTTATTTACAAAGAGAATTTGGTTTAGAAAAAAGAGAAGCTAGAGAAATATTAGCTAAATGGATGCAAAGTATGAATGAAGTTGAATTAACTCAAGATTTTGGTGAGTTAGATGAAGCTGAATTATCTAAACTAGAAAAAAAATCACTTAAAAAAATATCAAAACAGTTAAAAAAATCTGTTAAGTCACATGATAAACAATCAAAAACAATTGATAAAATAGTTAAAGAAAATGTGGCTCAAGATAATGCTATTTATGATTTAAGAGACATAGTTGATCAAATAGAACAATTAAGCGATGATGCTAGAGACCTAGTAAGACAAAATTTCCCAAATGAATTATCAAGATTAGATGGATATGGAGCATTTAGTTCAATGTATTCAAATAATAGATATGATGTTACATTAGGTAAATTTGTTGATGGGTTAGAAGAAGGTGATTATGATGATTTAGATGATGAAGATTATGTAAATGAAAGTAAAGCAAAAGTTAGAGGAGTAAATAAATTAACAAAACCTAGATATATTAAAGATAAAGATAATCCTAACTTTTTAAGAGTATTTATTGAGTACCCTACACCATCAGGAACAGCAATGGCATATGGTAAAGAAACAATGTCAGGTCAGCTTAGAAGATTAGGTGCTGCAGCTGCAATGCAAAATATGGAAAAAGTAGGTCAGCAGTTAGAGAAAAGATATAATGTAGAAGACATTGAAATTACAGACATGAAAAATGGTAAAGTTCAATTATTTGCTGTATCAGATGATTTTATGGATGAAGACTTTAGTTATGAAAACCAATTTGGTGAATTTATAAAAGAAGTTGCAATACCAAGCCCTCAAAAAGTTGAGGATCAATTAGCTGACTTAGCTCAAGCTATAAGTAGAGAAGAATTTGCTATGAAGGTTATTTATGATTTACCTTATAAAGTAAAAAAAGATGTTTTGTTTAACATGCAAAAATTATTTACACAAAGAGAAGATGTAAATGAAGCACTTGATTTTGAAGATGTTATGTATTTAAGAGATGAACAAAAAGACTTAGAAGATAGAATTGCTCAATTATATAGAGACATGGAGCAGGAAGCTGAGCCAGAAGGAGGAGAAATAGCTGATTATTATGGTAATCAATTAAATAAATTAGAAGATAAATTATATAGGGTTAAAAAGCAAGTTAATGATTATGACATGAATGAAAATGTTAAGGCATTAAAAGAAAAGCTAGAGCAAGTAAATGAAAAACTTTGTAAAAAAGGTGAAGCATATCGTAAACGTAGAATGGCAGCTGGTGAAAAACCATCAGCTTATTTAAGTGGTAGAGCAGTTAAAGTATGTAAAGGTCAAATGAGTGGTAAGAAAAAGAAAAAATAATGGATAACTTTGATTTAAGAAAATATTTGGCTGAAAATCGTTTATTTAATTTTAGACCAAAATTACCTATAACTGATTATGTTGATATAGATCAAGAAGAATTGAATCAATTATATGATAGATTAAAAGATGAATTTGAGGGTAATGTAGGAGAATTTATAGAGGAATATGGTCAAGATTTTTTATCCCCTAATATAAAAAAAATTAGCAAATATTATGGAGCTAAAGTTTTAGAAAGAGACGTAAGAGATGATTTCTTTTTAGCAGATGGTCTTGAATTTATTTCATCTAATGAAAGATTTGAAAAATGGTTAGATAGAAATAAACAATTTTATTTAGGATAATGGCTGAAGAAAAAGATAGTAATAGAGTACCTGAAGCTGAATTAATCTTACCTAGAGGCAAAAAAGTAATTCTACAAGCCGAAGACACAGACTATAAAAGAGGTTTAATTGTTGAACTATTAGATAATGGTGGTTATGAAATGGCTTATTGGTATGATAAACCAGATAAACCTTATCCAGTTGAAATATTAGTTGATGGTCAAAGTATTAAGCCAGATGGTAAAGTAGTTGAAATGAAATTTCACCCACAAGATTATTATGATGAGCAAGATAAATTAAAAGAAAATGTAGCACCTAATCATGATGGTAAAGCTGCACCTTATGGCTCAGGATATGAGCGGGTTAAAAAACAAGTTAAAGAATCTTTACGCGATTGGTTTAAAAAAGAAGATTGGGTAAGAATTAATACATCAGGTAATATATCAGGTGACTGTGGTACAATGAAAAAAGGCAAAGCTACTACAAGATGTTTACCAAGAAAAAAAGCACAATCGCTAACAAAAGCACAAAGAAAAGCCACTGTAGCTAAAAAAGTACGTGGAGATAAAAAAGGAAAACAATTCGTAAGCAATACTAAGTCCGCAAAGTATCGTAAAAAATCGAATGAGGAATAATCTTAATATATTTATAACAAAACCCAACAAAATTAAAAAAAATGAAAAAATCGGAATTAAAAGAAATTATCAAAGCTGAATTTCTATCTGAAAAAGAAGATAGCAAAAAAGGCAATAAAGAAGAGCAAAAGCGTATGGAAGGCGCTATCCGTGATGATAGAGATCATATAAAAGATCTTGAAAAAGACATCTCTGATAACGAAAAGAAATTAGCTAAGCTTAAAAAAGACGAACCAAAAGATGTTAGCGAAGAGCTAATCAGAGAATTTGACGCAGGTGTAGTAGCTGTAGGTGCTCCTTTAGTAATGAGCGTTGTAGCTGCAGGTGTTGCTAAAATGGGATATGATGCCATAATGGACATGATTAAAGAAAAATTCCCAAGAGAAGACGCTGCATATAGTCGTGAGGAAGATATGGAAATGTCTGAAGCTATGAGAGGTGGATCTGTGTATGATGAAGATGATACAATGAGAGAGCAAGAAGATGTTGACGTTGATGTAGATGAAAAAGAAGACATTGATGTTGATGTTGAAAAAGACGTTGACGTAGATGATGTATCTAAAGAATCTGACATTGAAGTTAAATCTGAACTACCAGGAGAATCTTCTGACGTATCTGCAATATTAGGTCTTTTAACTAAAGCTCAAGAAAGAGCTACAGATATGGGAGACGAAAAACTTATGGATCAAATCGGAAATACAATTACTTATTACACTAGAGCACACGTTGTTGCTGAAGCAAAAGATGAGGATGATGTAAAAGAAGAAATGAAAGATAAGAAAGATGATGTAAAAGAAGAATTAAACGAAGAAGTTGCAAGATTTAAAAAACTTGCTGGTTTAATAAAATAAGTTACTAACCAATAAAATTTATATAAAATGGGAACTCAAGAATTATTTGAGCAACTAGAAGTTCTATTTGATACTTTTAGAATCGAACATAGTGGTAAATCAAAAGCTGCTCATGGACGTGCTAGAAAAGCGTTAGGTGGTATTAAGAAATTAATATCAGAATATAGAAAAGCATCAGTTGCAGAAGACAAAAGAAAATAAATTATGATTAACGAACGTAAACTATCTAAATCAGAGCTTAAAAAGCGAGAAGACATTATCATGAAAATGAAAGGAAACAAACGTGACCTTGTAAAAAAATATGGTAAAGATGCTGAAGCGGTAATGTACGGACGTGCTACTAACATGGCAAAGAAAAAAACTGAAAATATGAGAGATCCAAAAATTACTGAATTAATTAAGGACGCACTAAAAAATCCTAAAAAAGCAGACCTAGATAAAGATGGTAAGTTATCCGATTACGAAAAAACCAGAGGTGCTGCTATTGAAAAATCAATGGCTAAAGAAGATTACGATGGTGGTGATTTAGAAAGTGGACAATATGGCGATCCTAAAGTAGGTAATTATGATATTACTTCTCAAAATGATAATGAAGCAAGTGATATTGAAGCATTATCAGCAGCTGGATTAGAAGAAGATATTGACATAGGACATGAAGATAATGAGCCAGGTATGTTACAAGGTGATTTATATGAAATTGGAAAAGCATCAATGGAAATTTATGCAATGTTAGATGATATGGAAGGTCAAGGTGAAGTAGATTTACCATCATGGTGGCAAAGTAAAGTATACAAGGCAAAAGAAGCAATCGTTGGGGCTGCTGAATACCTTGACTTTGAACTTAAAGAACCAGCAATTGACGCTGTAGTAGATAAAGTTGCACCATTAGATATTAATGTAGATCCATTAGGAGAAACAGTTGAAGATTATATTACATCAGTAGATGATTTAACAGAGGTAGAATTACCCTCATCATTATTAACTAAAATAAATGCTGAAGTAAAAGATGCAAAAACAATGGCAAAACTAATGGTTAATTTATATAATGCTATTCAAGATAAAGAAG
>JACLAC010005599.1_pt1 | contig 20670 bp, 14 predicted proteins | sample 8027881 | NCBI WGS metagenome assembly JACLAC01 (sample SAMN15725517, study PRJNA655200) | protist metagenome | isolation source: fluorescence activated cell sorting (FACS) single amplified genomes of... | place: Spain: Blaines Bay Microbial Observatory, Mediterranean Sea | collected 2016-01-19 | reverse complement strand
CGCTTCGTGGGGGTCAAAGACCAAGTCGTAAAGACGCTCGGCCTCCAAGGTTTGTTGGCGCCAGCCCTGGCGTACTAGAAAATCCTTGCTAAGGCTGTCGTCACAATCAGGCAGAACAGGATGACAGCGCTGGTCAAAACGCCGGATATATTTCCAGCGGCGGGTACGAACCATGCGCCGAGGTTGGTAACAACAGTGGTAATTGACTTCGGCAAAAAGTTCTTGGTGCACAGTTTCAACTTGACCACGTATTAACGGCACTAGAGACGTCCCCTGGAGCCATTCTGGTGCAGCAATATCAGCCAATTCACATAGAGTAGGAAACAAATCTAGCTGAGATACCAATGCATCTATAACCTTACCACCACTAAAACCTCCCGGACCCCGCATCAGTAACATCACACCGGTACCATGGTCAGTAAGATGGCATTTCATATTAGGGAACGCCAGACCGTGGTCGGTCGTACAAATAACTAGTGTATTATTTTTTTGACCGCTGTCTTCTAGGGCCTGGAGGACATGGCCCACCTTCTGATCAAGCCGGCGCGCAGCATCGATATAAGCCGCCATATCCTGTCGCGTCTCTGGTGTATCAGGAAAAGGTGCGGGTGGACGCACAAAGCGCGGATCCGTTGGCAATTCACCCTCCGGTTGAGGATCAAAGCCGGGGCCTTTGCGATGTGTCTCACTAAAACCTACATCCAAAAAGAACGGCGCATTATGACTTTCCGCCAGAAAAGCGGCAGCGCGTTCCTCGGTAGATAGATCTTTGTTTTCTTGATGTAGCAAACGGCTATAACCCGCCTCAGCGATATCTCGTACTACATGCTGGAAACCAGCGATGGCAGTGGTATAACCCGCCCGACGCAAGGTATGCATCATCAGGTGTTCAGGCACTGGCAATGTCCAACCACGGTTCACTAGGCCCCCCATACCACAAGCATGAGCCCATTGGCCCGTCAGCAGACAAGCACGACTGGGCGAGCAGGTCGGATTAGCGCAAAAAGCCTGGCGGTAGAGCACACCTTCTGCTGCTAGATGCTGCATATGTGGCGTTGGAATAGCATAGCCATAAGGTTGGATATAACGACCCGTATCGTGAGAATGTAAGTATATAATATTCATAGTACTTGACGTTTGTTACACTAGTGTTGGAAGATAATTAAACATAAATACAATGGCTTTGTACTAAATCTATACCCGTCTACTACTAGGGCAAAGCTGCAGGCTTAGGTCCACCGGTGGCCCAATCAAGTAATTCTACCGTATGTACTACTGGCACATCTAGGCCTCCAGCAATTTGCTCCATACAGCCAATATTACCAGCAGCTATAACCTGCGGCTGAACCTGAGCAATATGAGCAACTTTGCGAGCTTGTAATTGGGCTGCCATCTCAGGACGCAGCATATTATATGTACCAGCACTACCACAACAAATATGGGCTTCGGGTATTTCTACCACTTCAAAGCCCGCTTCAGCTAATAATTGGCGTGGTTGATTTTTGACCTTTTGACCATGTTGCAACGAACAAGCATCATGGTAGGCCAAGCGCATATTCGGTATGGGTTGGATCTTGTCCAGACCCAGTTCAGCAATTACTTCGGTAATATCTTTGACTAAGCCGGTAACAATTTTGGCTTTATTAGCCAAAGTAGAGTCATTACGGAAGATATGGTCGTATTCTTTAACGGCGGTGCCACAACCAGATGTCGTAAGTACAATGGCATCTAGCCCATCATGTTCTAATTCACGGTGCCAGACTTCGATGTTGCGCCGCATCAGTTGTAAGCTATGAGGCCGTTCGCCCATATGAAAAGTTAAAGCACCACAGCAACCCATATCTGGTGGAATAACTACTTCTACACCCAAGCGTGTTAACAGACGTACTGTAGCATCATTAATCTGTGGGCCAAGTATTTGTTGGGCACAGCCTGTCAACAAGGCTACGCGCAAACGCCGGGTCCCCTGAGCCGGTATTACCCCAGGTTTCGCCAACTGCGCCGGCATTGGCACATGCTTAGGTGCCATTTGTAGTAAAGATTTAAAAGACCTCGGCTGTAAAAAAGCCGTCAACCGCCCCAATGGTACTAGACGCAAAGCCCAGCGAAAACGTCTTGGATGTGGTAAAATATAGGTCAACAACAACCGCAACAAGCGTTCGGCCAATGGCCGTTTATACATATGCTCTAACCGCGGTCGGGCTTCTTCCAGTAGATGTGAGTAACTAACACCACTAGGACAGGTAGTCTCACAAGCCAAACAGCCTAGGCAGTTATCGATATGTTTTACTGTTTGTTCGGTAACCGGAACGGTGCCTTCAAGAACATTTTTTATCAGGTAGATTCGGCCCCGTGGTCCTTCTAACTCATTACCGGTCAGCAAATAGGTAGGACAGGTCGCATTGCAAAAACCGCAATGAACACAGGTTCTCAATACTTCTTCGGAAACCCGCACATCGGGATCCTGCCGCAATTCAGAGGGAATCATTGTACGCATAGAAGAAAAATTAGACTATTGTTCCTACCAAGACAACTGTTGTTATACAGTGAAAGAGGGTTCATCCTGCCTAACGTTAAGCCATTGTGCTAACGCTTTGTCAGTGGCGGTAATCTCTTCAAAGCAAGTATAATAATAATCGCGCCATTCATCTTTGGGTAAGCCAGTGAAAAGCATTAGGTTTAGTGGATACTCTTCGCTATCTGTACAACGACGAAAATCATCCCGAAAGAGAAAGGTTGGCTTACTAAGCGCAATGGCAGCACCCAATTCTACCATGACCCCTTCATCGGGTGGAGTACCATTGACAATAGCAAAAATCGCATCAGCCTGACGCACGTCCTTTAAATCCGCCTGACCAACCTGATAAGCCCAACCCGGTTGGGAAAAGTCGATCTGATTATTGCGTGCAAACGGTTCCCATACCTCGGCTCCCATAGACTCCAGAATACGGCAGAATGCAGGTAAGAGCTGACTTTTTTGTTGCTTAGAAAAACCATAAGGACTGGCTAAATAAATACGTTTTTTCATTATATTAGGTAGGTTTCGTTACTGGCTCTATTGGTAAACTATATCTATTTTTCATATGTCTTCCTATACAAGTTATTCGCTAACTACATCATTTGCCATATATTGCCAACATATCATATAAACGATCGGTTTTGGTATTTCGAATAAGCGGTATAAAGTTTCACCGCAGCTACAACCTAGGCCTAACAAAATCATGACTAAGCAACATTGGTCAATAGCCTAGCCAAATCAACACTTTTTTAACGATAATATTAATTTACTAATTGCTAGGTAGCTAATGTAATTAGTAATATAATTAACATTAACTATTTTTTTGAAAAACTATGTGCTAAACGAGATATTGTAGCCTTGATTGATATCAGCAAGAATATAAAGCGCGATATTCCCTTGGCCTCCCGCACAAGCATTGGCTTAGGTGGTTTGGCACGTTATTTTCTTACAACACGCACCATCGACGCTATCCAAGCTGGCTTAGCATGGGCTCAGCAACAAAAGGTTTCTGTTCAAGTATTGGGTGGTGGTTCAAATACATTATTTGCAGACACTGGTTTTGCAGGTTTAGTGCTAGATATAGCAATACCTGGCCAATATTTCACCGAGCATGATGGATGGACAGAGCTTATAGCTGGAGCAGGTGAGGACTGGGATACTACGGTGCAGGCCTGTGTTGAACGTGGTGCTGCTGGTATTGAATGCTTGGCAGGAATACCTGGCCGCGTTGGTGCTACACCGATCCAAAATATCGGCGCCTATGGGCAGGAGGTGAAGGACACTATCATTCGCGTTCAGGCGGTAGATCGGGAAAGTCTGAAGGTTGTTGAATTCACCAATAAAGAATGTGACTTTGCCTACCGCCAAAGTCGCTTTAAACGAATTGATCAAGATCGTTTTATCATTACCCAGGTGTGCTACCGTTTGCTATCAAAAGGAAAGCCACAACTAGCGTACCCCGAATTGCAGCGTCAAGTAGAAACTCAACCCAACTGGGATACATCAACTACCGGTCAAGCGGCATTAGAAACCGTGCGGCAAGCGGTTCTAGCACTGCGCCAAAAAAAATCCATGCTACTTGACCCAGAAGACCCTCACGCTCGTTCAGTAGGCTCGTTCTTTTTAAACCCTGTATTGGACGCGTCCCAGTTCAAAGATCTAGAAATGCGTTGGCGCCAAACTGGCAACCAAGAAACTGTACCGATATTTGCCGCAGCATCAGGAATTAAAGTACCAGCCGCATGGTTAGTAGAGCACGCCGGCTTTACTAAGGGCTATCGCCATGCAGGAGCTGGTATTTCAGAAAAACATGCATTGGCACTAGTTAACTATGGCGGCACAACGCAGCATATTCTAGAATTGGCAACACAGGTTCAACATCAAGTAGAAGCGCGTTTCGGCGTGCGGTTGGAACGCGAGCCGGTCGTGGTTGAAGGTACCCATAATGCATAAAAAATCTCTCTAGTACTGGAAGGTATATTCGATATGTATTTTAATAGATTGGGCAGTGGATATATATGGATTCTATTTATTCTATTTTTTACTGCCACATGTGGACAACCCAAACTAACTAGTAAATGGCGTAGTCATGAAGTTATAATTGATGGTAAAGATGGTGATTGGAAAGATGCCCGTGTCCACATTGAGAGTGCAGGAGTTACTGTAGGTGTACTTAACGACACAGAAAACTTCTATTTAACCTTGAGTGTTATTGAGCGGAATTTCCAAGAGCAAGTATTGCGCCGAGGTTTTATTATCTGGTTTGATTACAAAGGCGGCAAGCGTAAAAATTTTGGAGTACGTTTTCCGTTAGGTATGCCAGAATTATTGCTAAACGATCTAGAAAATAGGTTTAGCGAACCAGGCTTTGGCGGAGCAGGTGGCTTTGGTGGTCGTGGTGGCTATGCTGACCGTGATAGCTATGGCAACCGTGGTAGCTATGGCGGCCGTGGTAGTTATGGTAATTATGGGGACCAAGGACTTGGCTGGGAGAAAGCAATGGACCCTGGACAAGTAGAAGAACTTTTTGAGCAATTGATGGAAGGGGCGGAAATGGAATTATTGGGATCCACCCCAAACGATCGGCTCCGAGTACCTCTAGCCACTAGCGAGGAAATACTTATGCAGGTAGTTTATGTTAACGGCCGACTCACATATGAATTAAAAGTACCATTAGCCAGAGTAACACATCCAAGTAAAAAAAACAAACCTATCGGCGTCGGCTTTGAAATACCTGTAGCCGATCTTAGAGCATTGCGTCAAGCCCAGATGGCCAGAGCTGCTGGAGGAGAATCAGATGGCAATCGACCCAATGCATTAGGCGGAGCGACTGGTTTAGGTACCGGCCGTGATGGTTATACTGACGATAGTCGTTACCGCTATAATCGGCGCCGATCGCGCCGTATGCCCACAGAGACATTTGAACTATGGACCAAAGTGCGCCTAGCCCAAAAAGACGACAGTTAAACGCTTTTAGGATATTGCTTATTTAGTAAAGGATACTAGCATCGCACTTTATTTCAATGCCGTTAGCAAAGTACTCTTTATCAACTTTAGAGTACTTGATCAATCAACCCCAAACTTTGGCGATCCAATTTAGTCATATCAGGAATTTCAAATCGATTACTATCCACATCAATTAAGAGCAATCTAGTATCACTTAGCCACTGGGCATTTTCAGCCACATTTTGAATGACAAATTCGCGCCGACCACGATTAGTTTGGGTATCCCAATAAGAAGTACCAAATTCATTACGCATGGATTCTATACGTTCGATCACAGCAGTAAGATAGCGTTGATCCAATGCCTTATAGGCCAAACGACGCGAGGCTTCGTCAAGCTCCTCTAAAGTGTCGATCATGCAGATCTCCTCATTTTTATCATCCATAAAGCAGATATAGCGATCAGGATTGGATAACGGTGCCGCCCGAATAACCTTGGGATGCAGATACGAACGGTCCTCTGCAATGGTCAGGCGCAAATGCCAGTCCGGTTCTTGGAAGAGACGCAATGCGGTCGATTCAACTTTTTCAGGGTGAGTTACGGTGATTGGCACAATAACACGTTCCTCTTTATCACGCTGGTCGTTTTTTTCTGATTCCTTAGTCACACTTAATCCCCTGGACATGTTAAGGCAGTTTTATACTTTCTACCTGATCTTATCGTTATAATGTGCTATTACCGCTAGTCATTGGTTGCCATAATAGCCGTCGTTTGCTGCTGCGTTTTTACTAGATTGTGAAACAGACCCTGACGTTCCATCAGTTCGGCATGAGTACCAACTTCCACAATCTTACCGGCATCAATTACTACTAATCGGTCAGCACTGCGCAATGTAGATAGCCGATGCGCAATAGCAAAGGTGGTACGCCCCTGTACTAGATGAGCAATAGCTTCCTGAATTTTCTTTTCGGTTGGCGTATCTAATGACGAAGTTGCTTCATCAAAAATCAGAATTTTGGGATCATGCAAGATGGCACGGGCAATTGCTAGGCGTTGTTTTTCACCACCTGATAATTTGTTGCCTTCTTCACCTACTAGCGCGTCGTAGCCATCAGGTTTTGTAATAATGAACTCATGGGCATTGGCTGCACGGGCCGCACGGATAATATCCTTAAATGAAGCGTCAGGCTTGCCGTAGCTAATATTTTCGGCGATAGAACCGTTAAATAAAAACGACTGCTGGTGTACCATGCCAATCTGGCGCCGCAAGTCAGCTAGACTAATCTTACAAATATCTATATTATCAATACTCAGAACACCTCGGTCCAGATCGTAAAAACGGCAAATCAGATTGATTAGCGTGCTCTTACCAGCACCAGATTTACCCACCAGACCAATCATTTCTCCCGGCTTTACCTCAAGATCAACGCCTTTGAGTACGGGTTTGCCACGATCATAGCCAAAGTGGGCATCTTTAAATTCTACCCGACCATCCATTTGCGCTAATGGCACGGCATTGGCATCTTCAACACGTTCGACTTTGCCATCAATAACTTCAAAGATGCGTTCAGCACCAGCAAAAGCGCGAGTCATCCAGTTAGTTAACTCACCAAACCACTTGAGTGGTCGATAGAGCATCCAGATATAAGAAATAAAGGCCATTAGTTGGCCCAACTTCAACTCTTCATCAAGGATTTTTTGGCCGCCAAAATACCAGACAAAGAAAACACCGAAGCTCATAAAGAAATTCATAATATTGAAAAAAGTGAAGATATTACGATCCGCGGTAACATTGGCTTGACGCAAGGCTTCATTACGTCGATCAAAACGACGTGCTTCACGTTTCTCCTGGGCAAAAGCTTTAACTACACGAATCCCCGAAATAGATTCGTTTAGGTGAGCGTTAAAACGCGACCATTTAGCCATCTGACGCATCCAACCACGCATCAATCGTTTCCAGATAAAAATGCCGCCAAAGACAATAAGTGGTACCGGTAACAGGACAAACACTGTCAATTGCCAACTCATATAGAGCAGCAGCCCTACAATCCCAATGACCATTAAGGCATTGGTGAAAAGAAATGGAATGCCATCAATTAGAAAACCTTCCAGCCGTTCCGCATCGTTGGTAATACGTGACATGAGCGAACCAACTTTACGTTTATCAAAAAAACGTAGTGGCATATGCTGTAAGCATTGGTAGAGCTGTTGACGAATGGTAGCGACCATGCGCATGGCTAGCCACACAGCAACCCAACCATGCCCCACCTCTCCAACCCAACTCAATAGTCCTACACCCAAAAGAGCCAATACTAAACTAACCAGCAAGCTATAATTGGCATGCGGTAACACATCGTCGATAATACGCTGCACAATTAGTGGTGGAACCAATTCTACTAGCGTAGCAACAACGGTGATCAATACCAGTACAACCGCTTTGGTTTTATATGGAGCCAAGTATCCACAAACTCGCTTAAACGTATCCCATTTACTAATACAGGCCGGACAAATACCATCTTTTTCAGGCAATAAACGCTTACAGCTAGAGCACCGTGATTTTTCCACTTCAGTGGGTAGTTCTAGTGGTTCGTGTCGAATAAGTTGATTAATGCCTTCGGCAACTTCGGTAAACTTGGGCGCTAGACTAGTGGAATAGTAGATGTAGGTAGGACGGCCTTGTCGGGGAATAATTTCCATCATGCTACCGCCGATCAAACCTTCAATCCGAACCTCTTTTAACGTCGCGATGGGGATTTTTGTTATCATATCAGACCCCACTACTTTAAGCAACAACAGTTCCTGCTCACTGACTACCAACCAGCTTTGGGCAAAGCAACCATCAGTATCCATATCGGCGCTAACCTGCATATGTACGGTTGCACCACGTATAACTTTATCTAGTTGTTCAGCAATGTGTGGCGGCAACGGCTCAAGAAAGGGCGCATTATTTAGCGCTATTCCTGGTGTAGCAGCAATCATGTTTATTCCTTGATGGCGATAATTTCGGAGGTCTGCTTTTGCAATGTCACTAAATCGGCAAAGACCCCTTGTTGGGCCAAAAGTTCGGCATGAGTACCTATTTCCAAAATACGACCACCGTCTAATACAACTAGACGATCCGCATGACGCAAAGTAGACAAGCGGTGCGCGATGGCAAAGGTGGTACGACCTGTTACCATATGGCTAATCGCATCCTGAATAAGCTTTTCGGTTTCAACATCTACCGACGCCGTAGCCTCGTCCAAAATCAGAATGCGCGGATTGTGCAAAATAGCGCGCGCAATTGAGACCCGTTGGCGCTCACCTCCAGATAAACCACCACCGCGTTCCCCTACTTGGGTATTATAACTATCGGGCTTAGCCATAATAAAATTATGAGCGTTAGCAGCACGGGCAGCATCCATAATTTCTGTAAAATTAGCACCCGGTTTACCATAGCCAATATTCTCAGCAATAGTACCGCTAAAGAGAAAAGGCTCTTGTAGCACAATGCCAATTTGGTTACGCAAATCCTGTAAACGGATATTCCGTACATCTACCCCGTCTATTGCAATAGAGCCGTGATCAACGTCATAAAAGCGAGCAATCAGATTAATCGTGGTGGTTTTGCCCACCCCTGACTTACCCACTAGGCCGATCATTTCTCCTGGCTTAACATCCAATGTAATATTATGCAATACCGGTTTACTTTTATCGTAACCAAAAGTCATATCCTTAAAAGCAACGGCACCATGAATATGAGACATTGATATAGCATTAGGATCGTCATAGGACTCGGAAGGTGTATCAATAACTTCAAAGATACGCTCAGCTCCAGCAAAGGCACGGGTCATCCAGGAATTTACCTGTCCAAACCACTGGATAGGGCCGTACAACAACCACATATAACTGTAAAACGCCACTAGGTCACCTATCGTCATTGTGTTGGCCATTACCTCCTGGCCGCCAAAAAACCAAATAATAACCACACCCAAGCCCGTCACTAGGCCCATTGTAGCAAAGAAGATGTACCAGTTACGCTCCGCAGCAATGCCGATATCCATCAAACTCCGATTGCGCTTGTTAAATTCGCGTAATTCGCGTGGTTCTTGAGCAAATGCTTTAACAACGCGTATACCAGATAACGCTTCGTTCAAACGCGCCGTCATATGTGACCAAGAATGATTCCATTTATGGAAATAGCGCCGCATACGGCGCCAAAAGTATACGCCCCAAACCCACAGAATGGGAATGGGGACTAATACCAAAAGGGTCAATTTCCAATTCATAAAAAACAGAAAGCCTAAGATACCTAAGATCATTAGTGCTTCAATTATCATATAGGGCAAACCTTCAACTAGAAATTCTTGCAACATGCCCGAATCGCGCGTAACCCGCGACATCAAACTACCTACCTGGCGCTTGTCGTAGAACTGTAGAGACAACATTTCTAGCCGACGATAGAGGATAGAACGAATATCCGCTGTCACACGTGCCCCCAACCACGAGGAATTCCAGTCGTGTATCCACTCAGCAGCCCAACTAATACTACGTACCAAAATTAGTCCTAGTACCAAAATACCCAATAGCGCTAAGCGGTTCTTATAACTTGTTACTTCGCCTTCCAAGCTAAAGAGTGTTGCCACGGAGACAGCACTCGTGGAGGTTTGGGGGTCAGGTACAAATACAAAATCAATAAGAAATTTGGTTATCCATGGTGGCAACAATTCGGCCAGAGTCATAAAAATCGAAGCACAGCCTAGTATTAAAGCACGGCTTTTATAAGGCTTTAAATACGCAGTAATACGCTTGAGCGTTGTTAGACGCGAAATACAAGCCGGACAGAAGCCGCCTTTTTCGGGCAGTAAGCGATCACATTGGGCACAACGGGTACGGTCAAATTCAGTCGTTATAAAAAAAGGTTCTTTTTGACGCAATTGCTCTAGGCCGCGCACTACCTCAGAAAATTTGACACTCATAGTATTGGAATACAGCATTCGCACACTGGGTCCATCGCGCTGTTCTATCTCCAAACGGGAGGCACTGACCAGCGCCTCGGTACGCGCTATGATCATACGGTCAAAGAAGACTGTAGTAACAAGTTTGGCAGGATTATCTGATAGAAGCAGCACACGTTGCCGTGTCGCAACCAACCACTGCAGACCAAAGCTTTGATCGGCTTTGATATCACTGCAGACGCGAATCAGAACTTCTTCATCGGCATTCAGAGCCTGGTCGATTTTAGCAGCAATGCTAGCTTTAACCGGTTCAAGCAGTTTTAAAGGGGCAATCATCCTGTACCATTTCTCTTGTTATACAAGGGATTGTATGCATTAGGCATTACATCTAGCAAAAGAACACCTGATTGCCATAAAAGATACTGGAATATAGTACAGTGTAAACTCTTACTGGAACAGTGGCCAAAATGACCGTCATGCTTTTGTATTGATCATTAATTTACACCTAGAAATTGGCACAAATAATGGCTTTTCTCAAGGCAGCCACAAATTCGATCGCTCAGATTCTTTTCTTTCTCTTAGATCTGTACAAACTATAACCAACGGAACTATTTGGTGGACCTAATCGTATTCTTTTCTTTCCAAATTTTAGTATACCATTATATTATCTGTAACATTATAGCTACGCTTAAACCCCTTATCTCCCCTTATCTACCTTATGGTTCAAGCACATGCCATCCGACCATCCAACGATATGGAAGGTCTAGCCCAACAAAATCAGCAGTTAGAAAAGTATCTGCAGGAAACTGATTTTGAAGCTATGTCAGTAGAGGATATACTGCACTGGGCTGCTACAACATTTCCACAGCGTGCCGTAATCAATACTAGCTTGCAATATTCTGGTATAGCAATGATCCATATGGCCATGGAGATGGCGTTAGATCTGCGCTTAGCTACTATCGACACGCTGCGCTTACATCCTGAAACCTATGACTTTATTAAAACGGTAGAAACGCGCTACAACCGCAGTTTTGAGGTGTACAAGCCACAGGCCGGGCAAGTACATAAAATGGTCGAAACCCACGGCGAATTTCTCTTTTTTGATTCAAAATTTAAACAAGAACACTGCTGCAAAGTGCGCAAAGAATGGCCCAATGCACGTTTGTTGAAAACGGTGGACTGTTGGATCACCGGAGTCCGCCGTGATCAGTCAAGCTATCGTCAGGATCATACGCCCAAGGCTCTGTTAGTACCCGACGAAAACGACACTAAACGTAAGATTCTTAAGCTAAATCCAATGGCCGATTGGAACGAAACCCGCTTATTAGAATATATCGCAACCAATCAGATACCAACGCATCCGCTGTACGATCAGCAGTACCAGAGTTTAGGCTGTGTTATCTGCGCTACTCCAACGCGTCCCGGGGAAAGCCAGCGTGCCGGTCGTTGGCGTTGGTTCAATAGTACCAATACCAATGTACCTGCAGACGACAATAAAGAATGTGGTTTGCACGTTCCATCGTACAATATCTGAAATTACCAAATCAGCATATACTGAATTAACCCCATACAGCGCGTTTGAATTGTTCCCCCCGATCGCGATAACTAGTGAATATACCAAAGCTGGCACACGCCGGCGCAAGTAGTACAATATCACCCGGTTGGGCATAGGTTCTAGCATGCTTCATCGCTTCATGCATTGACAATACATCTGTAATGATAATACCACTGAAATGACCTTGTGCCCTTATAGCAGCTTTGATGCGTGGGCCTTCCTCACCCAATAAAACTACAGCACGAACATCGCTTGTACAAATTTGTTGGGCAAACCCACTAAAATCGGCCCCTTTTGATGCACCCCCAGCGATAAGTACTAGAGGCTCAGTAAATGCTTGAAGCGCTGCTATAGCTGCATCCGGAGTTGTGCCAAGCGAGTCATTATAATAGCCCACTCCATCTATTGTACCAATATATTCTAGCCGGTGTGGTAATCCCTCAAACGCACGTATACCCGCAGCGATTTGTGCAGTAGTAGCACCTGCTGCCAATGCTGCTGCAGTAGCAGCGGCAACATTTTCCTGGTTATGGCGACCACGCAATGGAATTTCATTTATCTCACAGACTTCCTCCTTAATACCGTCTGGATGTCTAAGCCAAAGGCGGTTGGAAGCAATCCAAGCACCAACCGCACATTCATCGCATGTGCTAAAGCTGAGCTGTTGAGCCTGACTACATTGAGCAAATTTTTCAGCCTCAGGACAATCCTGGTTAAACACCAACCAATCGCTGGCCTTTTGGTAGCGACAGATAGCTTGTTTGGACTGAATATATTCCTGGCGGTTAGCATGATAATCCAGATGGTCTGCGGTGATGCGCAGAACTACTGCAATGTATGGACTACAATTTAGATCTTGTAGCTGGAAAGAGGATAGTTCAAGTAGCGTTAGGTCGGTATCTTGGAGAACATCTAGAAATCCGATAGGTGGGATACCAATATTACCACCAACATGAACGTTTTTAAAAGGCCCTTGTTCTAGCATCGCTGCTAACAATGTAGTAGTTGTACCTTTACCTTTGGTACCAGTCACCCCTAAGATCGGCGTTGGGGCTAGCGCAAAAAAAAGACGTGTTTGACTATCAATTCGAACCCCCTGGCGTTGCGCTGCTTGGAGCGCTGGGTGTAATACAGAAATTCCTGGCGTACGCCAGATTCGAGTATACTGGTTCAAATATTCAAGGTAATCATGTCCCAAGTGTCGGCTTAGGACATGATTGCACCATGCCCTTTCGAGACTTTCCATAACCATATTCGGCTGCGCATCAGCTACCGCAAAACAGCTACCTTGCGATACCAGATAATCTCCAAGTGCCTGATTTTCAAGTCCCAAACCAAGCAGTAGATGAGTGTCATTTTTTAATTGGTACAATAGATAAACTCCTTGATGCTAAAGACCATATTGGCTTGATAGACTTAATTGTATAAGTTTAGGAATTAATCATCTTAAGTCTACTCCGTAAGCAGAAAGAATTCTATATGGCTGTTACCATTTTACGTACTGTTCGCCCCAGCCCCGAATGGCAAGATACCTTGATTCGTATCCAATCAGGCCAACGCCTAGTCATTGATACAGAAGAGGTCTGGTCACCTGATATGCGCAATCAAGTTGTCTGGTGTGGTGCAGACGGGGTATATAATCACGCTGCCACCGCAGGTTATCTGTTACCCGGAACCAATGTCGGTGCCCTAATAGGCCGTATCGACAATGGGGCAATATTCGCTATCGGTAGTCGGTTCGACCGCTTTATAGAGCAGCAAGGAGTGCTGTATTTGGCAATGAACGAGAATCCAAATCATAACAATCAAGCGGGCAAATTAACCGCTCAAGTTATCCTCTTCGACGCTTAAGCATTGTGTCTATTAGTATAAGTCCATCTGCAAAGGCCACCACAACCGAATGGCATGCCACCGTACGGGCATATCTACAGGAAACCTGTAGTTTAGCATCTGGTACAACCGAACTTAAAAATTTAGTCGTACTAGACGATGATGTATGGCTGATCGAGCGTACCGACGGCACAAAATTAGTAGCTAAATACCAACCTTTTGGCCTATTAACCCAAGGCCAGCCCTATGATTTATTGAGCGTAGAACAAAAAGTCCTGACATTGCTTAATACGGCAGCCTGTCCAGTACCACAGGTTTTAGGCCTTGATCCTACCAATCAATTTATCTTTTTTTCTTACTGTGGACCGCAGACTCTGGATAATGCAATATCGCAAGATACAGATAAAGCGCGCCAGCATTACTTAGCTCAAGTAATTGATGGTTTAAAACTTATAGATGCCGTATTTTTGGACCAGGAAACGCTGTTACAACCATTAGTAGCTCCAGCCCTCCGTAAGAAAGCACTGGATCTTACCTGGCGTCAATGCAGTAAACAAGCGTATCAAGGCTTAACTGCCTTAGCTGCTAATACCAATCTTAAGGCCGATGCAGTAACGCGTTTGACACGCTATCTAGAGACTATCTTGCTATGGCTTGGAGCACGACAGCCCGTTTTGGGAACTTCTGATTATCGAGCTGCTAATTTAGTTATTGAGCCAATCCATAGACAGCTATATTTTATCGAATTTGCCAAGATTGGTTGGGACTGGACTGAACGGCGCCTCACCCAGTATACTTCAACTACAGGCGTTGGGCAGAAAAGTGGTTTCTGTACCCTACTTGATAAAGCAGCGTTAGCACAATATGCCAGTTTGGATCATGATAGTGCACGTGCCCTAGATTATCATTTTCGTGTCTTCTGGCTCAATGCTGCTGCACAATTAGGTCAAGCTCTTGAAGAACCGGTAGCAACAAATTTACTACAGGCCTGGTCAGCACCATCACGTCGTTGGCAACAATTGGTACGACTCTTAGCACGCGAGCTAGTGACAGACGATCCGTGGTCTTATGGGATACGTCGTGAATTTATTTGTGATATAGTAACTTAGGAATGATCCTTCATGCGTCAAACCTGTTCAACTCTAAGAAAAAGTATGGTATATATTAGTAACATGGTTTAAATATTCGTACTTCTTACCAGATAAGGTCCATTATTAATGACTAAGAATGGAGATATAGGTGGCAGACATATCTACTGATATAAATCAACAGCCCAAACGGCGACGTATTCAAGAAATACCCGTTAATGTCGTCAAAGTTCGACAAGAAACTCCGGATACCACAACGCTTTATTTAAAATCAGATGATGGTCCCATGGAGTATACTGCCGGTCACTTCTTAACTATTGACCCACACCAATTCGGGCAATTAGAACATTTTATTTCTTACTTAGAAGACCTCAAGGGACACCACGAAAAACCACGGGCTTATTCGTTAGCTTCAGCGCCTCACGAACCTTATGTTGCTATTACAATCAAAGAGGAACGCTATATTAGTAATGAAACGCCTTACCCTCCCCTGCTCTCACCTTTGCTAACCTATCATATCGCCCAAGGTACCCGGTTCATTATTAAAGGCTTTACCGGTGCTTATACGCTAACGGCAGACATGGTCCAACAAGCTGAGCGTATCATTCATGTCTGTGCCGGCAGTGGCATTGTACCCAATCTGGGTCTGATTAAAGACAGTCTGTACCGTAAGGATCCGGTGCAACACGTACTGCTCTATAGCAATAAAACACAGCAAGATACTATCTTTTTTGATGATTTTGAACAATTACGCCAGCAATATCCCGAACAACTTACCGTAATTCACTGTATAACCCGTGAGGATCCATCCGGTATACAAGATGCCCGCCGTGGTCGCATTACTGAAACCATATTGCATGAATTCATTCCTGCTCCATCAAAAACTTTTGCCTTTAGCTGTGGTCCCGGAATCACTCCACACGAGCGCAAAGCAGCCAAAATCGCCGGTAAAGAACCGGAGCCTCGTTTTGTGGAAAACATGGTGCAACTTTTGCAAAACCTTGGACTGAATAAAAAACAAATAAAGCAAGAAAGCTGGGGCTAACCCATGAAGTTGATCGTACAGATTCCTTGTCTTAACGAAGAGGAAACACTACCGGCTACGATCGCGGCTATTCCCCGTCAGATCGACGGCATTGATCAGGTAGAGATATTGGTTATAGATGACGGTTCCACCGATGCCACTAGCGCTGCAGCACGTCAGGCCGGTGCCGACCATTTGATCCGTTTTCCGTTCAATCGCGGTTTAGGACACGCTTTTAAGACCGGCTTTGATACCTGTCTCAAACTGGGAGCGGATATCATTATTAATACCGATGGAGATAATCAGTACTACGGTGGCGATATTCCCACATTAGTTGCCCCTATCCTGAAAAATCAAGTTGACCTAGTCATCGGTGACCGGCAGACACAAAGTATTGCACATTTTTCTTTTTTTAAACGCCGCTTGCAACAAGCAGGATCACGTGTCATCAGCCGCTTGGGTAATCTGGATATCCCCGATGTTGCCAGCGGTTTTCGCGCCTACAGTCGCACTGCGGCATTACAACTTACCACTTTTACGAATTTTGACCATACCGCCGAACACGTAGTCCAAGCTGGTCAGGAACATTTGGCTGTAGTTAATGTCCCCATTCGTACCAATCCTAAAACACGTGAATCACGCCTTTTTTCGAATATAGGTGAATTTGTTTTAAAATCTGGCTTTATCAGTCTGCAAGTTTATGCACGTTATAAAGCATTACAGATTTTTTCCGCGTTTGGCGCATTCGTGTTCTTGATGGGTTTTTTACTTGGAAGCCGCTTTTTATATTTTTTCTTTTTTACTGACGAGGGAGCGATCCACATTCAATCACTCATTTTAACAGCGGTTCTACTATTGGCAGGTTTTCAGATTTTCCTCACCGGTATTATAGCGGATTTGATCGCCACTAACCGGCGCATACAAGAGGATACGCTCAGCCGGATAAAGGATATAGAATTAAAAGAAAAAAACTAAGCCCTCCTAAAATAGACTACGGATAATGCTATCCTGATTTTTTAATAACTTAGCAAGTGCACACTATACAAAACCGTTTGTAGACTTATAAGGTATCGAGAATTTCTCTAACTTTGCCGTTTAGGATGTTGGCACTAAAGGGTTTTTGCAAAAAGACGGGACTTTGCTTACGAACACCATGGTGTTCGATAGCGCTATCATTATAACCAGACATGTAAACCACTTTAAGATCCGGGCGAATGTCGATGAGTTGATCGGCCAAGTCCTTGCCACTCATACCCGGCATAACTACATCCGTTAGCAATAGCGAGATCGGTTCCTTATGTGCAGCGCAAACCTCTAAGGCCTCTTGTCCATGCCGTGCTTCCAGAACTTGGTAGCCGCTTTCGTCCAGAAAACGATACGTTAGTTTGCGTACCATATCATCGTCTTCTACCAACAGAATGGTTTCTAACCCACCTACCGTGACCGATTCTTGTACTGCTATGGTTGTTACCTCTTTGGCCGTCGTACAACGAGGCAGGTAAATCTGAAAATTTGTTCCCTGTCCCAACTTACTGTAGACACATATCTGTCCTTTGTTTTGCTTAATAATCTCGTGAACAATGGCTAACCCTAGACCCGTACCGTTGTGTTTTTTAGTAGTAAAGAACGGCTCAAAGATACGTGTTTGCGTTTCCTCATCCATGCCGATCCCGGTATCGCTAATAGTCAGCATAATATAGCGCCCAGGCTGCAACTCCAATTGACCGCATTGTCTGCCTACTTCGACATTGGCGGTTTCAATACTTAAAGTACCGCCAGTAGGCATAGCATCGCGGGCATTAAGAGCCAAATTAATAATGATTTGATCCAATTGGCCACGATCAACATAGACCAATTCTATATCGGGATCCAAAATAAGGCACAATTCAATATCTTCGCCTAAAAGCCGGCCAAAGAGCTTGTCTAAATCATCCACAACCTCATTCAGATGCACTGGACCTGGTTCCGTCGTTTTGCGACGGCTAATGCGCAATAGTTGTTTGACTAATTTTTCCGCCCGCTCACTAGCATCATGTATTTCCTCGGCGTTGAGTCGACGTGGATCTTCTCTACTAAGATCATGGAGTAAAAGTTGACTATAACCTGAAATAATGGTTATCAGATTATTAAAATCGTGAGCCACACCACCCGCTAAATGACCAATTGCATCCATTTTTTGCGCTTGTTGCAACTGCTCTTCTTTAGTAGCCAGTGCTTTTAAATCATCTAGACGGCTAAAACCATCAGACAGTGTATTCGTCACCTGTTCTAAAAAAGCAATATCACGTGGAGAAAAGGCTTTAGGCTGAGATGAATTAAGCGCCAAGGTACCATGCGAAAAAGGTACATCTACTACTGCACGAACCGGATATTTAAACAGGTCAATCAGGGCTGCCATTTCTTCAAAGATATCTTCTACCCAGAGATCCTGTCGATAAGCCGTTTTACCTTCGCGCCATATCCCTTTAATAATTTCTGCCCCAAATAGCCGTCCTGTATCATACCATTCGCCATTAGTCGTCAGTTGGTAGGTCCTCACATAAAATCCATCAGCTGTATCGTGGACGATATTGATACCTAGATATCCATATGAAATACCAACCTGTTTCAAAGCATTATTAAGAGCTATCAAAACCTTTTCGATATCAGCAGTACTTTGCATATACCAAACCTGGTCACGGATTAGTCCCAATGCCTGATGATCTACAACCTGGTTATATGATTCCGTTCTATCTTCCAATAGCACTAGGCAAAGTCCCAAACTACCGCTTTCGTTACGTGTCGCCTGCCAGGTAGCTTTAACCCAGATTTGTTGTCTATCCTTACGCTGTAGACGGCTTTCCCGTACCAGATTATCTTTTTGGGCTAACAACATCAGGATCACATCATATTCATCAGGATCAACAAATAAATCGCGCACATGTAAGTTTTGCAGGTCTTCTGGGTCATAACCAGTGATCTGCAAAGCTTGGCAGTTCTGATAAACAACGTGACCGTCCTGATCGTTTGCAAAAATGCCTACTGGTAAATTTTCTAAAAGCCACTGATTATTAGTTTCGTAAACCTGCAAACTAGAAAATGTACTGGCATTGTTAATAGCCTCAACAGTTTGGCAACTAATATCTTCAAGAAGATCTAGATCTTCTTGGGTGAATGGGGCTCGAGTGGAACTGAGTGTAATGGTGCCAATTATTTTTTCATCGCTGCGCCGCAATGGCACACAAATATTGCTCTGGATAGTTTTATGGTTTGTAGCTTGGGCATACAGACGTTGACTGGAAGTGCGTAAAATACCACCTTGAGCATTTACTTCCATCGGAGTTTTAGATAAACAGGACTGGCCATTTTTGTAAACCCAACCTGAGATAGACTCACCAGATTTTAGGCGTATCTTGCTCAAAAAGTTAGTATCATAGCCAACATACGCTCTGGGTACTAGCGCTTGGTAATGTTCGTCATAAAGATAGATAACCCGTATATCTGCCTCTGGTATAACATACAATAGATCGCTGATAATCTGCTGTAGCAAGGCATCTAAATCCAACGACATGTTATGCTGCGAATTAGTTGAAAGGGGTGAGCAGTTTGGGGTTTGTGCCAATAAACCATGTACATTATGACCTTGATTGGCCTGTAATGCAGAACTATTTAAAAATCGATTATTATTATTCATACCCGATACAATATCCACTTACGCTGAATGGAAATACAAAATATAAGAGCTCTCAGGACGTCCCATTTTTGTACCCAGAGATCAATAAACTACAGATTATTTAAACTACAGACTAGTTCGTAGGCCAAGCCAACTTCGTAACTATGCTAGGCTATTAAATAAATACAACCTTTACTCTATTACAACAATTAAACCTCTGTACCGTTTCCCTTTTGTAGCCTTAAGAATTTGGGCGGCTTACTGGTAAAAGTCTGCGGTACCAAAGTCCGCGGATGATTAAACGCTAAGCAATGAGCATGTAGAAAATAGCCGCCGTCTCCCGGTACTGGAGCACTGGCCGTTGTGCTTACCGGCCCTGGCCGACCTCCTTTTTTGTAGAGTAAATCTCCTACTAAAGGATAACCAGCAGCGGCTAAATGGATTCGAATTTGATGTGGTCTACCTGTTGGTATTTCTACCTCCAATAATGTGCAGTACTCATCAAAACGACGTTCCAATACGCGACATAAACTACGCGCTGGTTTACCGGCCGTACTAGCAGCATAGATCTGACCTAATGGTGCATACGCCACTTTGCCAATAGCAGCTTCAACAACAAAAGTCGCCGGCATATCCGTAGCTTGAACTAATGCCCTGTATTTCTTTTGCACCTTCCCCTGGCGCCAATCCTGGGCCAACTGTTGTCGCGCCACACGACTACGAGCAATAGCCATAATTCCCGAAGTTCCACGCCCAAGCCGGTGCAGCGGCGTCAGGTTCTGATCCTCAGGATAAGCCTCTCGCAATAGGCCTAACAAGGTGTTTTGCATAAATCGGCCACCGGGCAAAACCTGTAAACCGGACGGTTTTTCAACCATTAGCAGATCGTTGTCTGCCGCCAGGATATTGAACGTATGCGGGACAGATGGCTCGTACCAGGGAAGTCTATAGTAGACCAATTCCTGTCCTCTTTCGAGCCTTGTCTCAGCCGGCACCGTCATTCCATCCAATTCTATCTGACCGTCTACTAGACGCTGCTGCCATTCCTGACGTGTTGAATGGGTGTAACGACTGGCATAAAAATCCAAAACCGTCCAACCAACCATATCGCTTTGCACCTGA
>JACLAC010019817.1_pt1 | contig 20680 bp, 22 predicted proteins | sample 8027881 | NCBI WGS metagenome assembly JACLAC01 (sample SAMN15725517, study PRJNA655200) | protist metagenome | isolation source: fluorescence activated cell sorting (FACS) single amplified genomes of... | place: Spain: Blaines Bay Microbial Observatory, Mediterranean Sea | collected 2016-01-19 | reverse complement strand
CGATCACGGCGCGGCCGATGCCGTCAGGCGGAGCCCGTTTCCGAACGGCTGTGAATCATGATCACAACGGCGATCCCACTACAGTCCGAGTAGCCGTGCATAACGTCCTCGATCAGTGACCTTCATAAACACCCAGGCTTAGCGAAGCTCCGGGCTTTTCCAGCCGATCCAGCTCGGCCTCGATCAAAGACAACCGGCGAGTGATCTGATCGCGATTGCCCTCAAAGCGATCCGTCCAAGCAAGAAACTCAGGCGATGCCTCGGAATGCTGAGGCTCGCTGGGCGTGTAAGTGGTCACGCGGGTTTCGTCAGAGTCAGAAAATTCGCGAGAATCGGAAGAGAGCTGCAGCAATCGATCGTCGAGGGGGGAGCTGGAAACGGATTGGTAATCCAGATCGGCAAGACGAATCATATCCATACGGAACTCCACGGCGTGATCATTGAGGTCGGTCAGTGGGATGGCGCGAGACACCAGATCGCTGAAAAGGAGCGGGACGGCGATGGATGGCAACGCGTCGCGGGAATAGTGTTTGGCCGGCCTCGCCAGTTAACCGTCATGAGTGGTGACGGCCGTACATGGCGAGTGGGTGCCAAGTCACACTCCGATTCTCGACCTTGCCGATGGGAATGCTTCAGCAATTTAACCGGCACTTTACTTAACACGTAAGAGCTGCCGGTTCGGGGTGTGGCGCAAAGCGAACAACCCTTACGGCGTGCCGTGAGCGTTCCGCAGCAGCGTCTCGACACTCGAAAACTGTCTCGCCGTCATGAAACGAATGATCGGAACGAGTTTAAATGGAGAGTTCAAGCCGGTTTTGTTCCGGCCACGGTCCAATGACGGTCGCTGTTCTGAAAGACACACTCCTCCGGCCAGCCGAACGACATCATCAGCTCGCGCATCTCGTTCACGGTGAGTGCCGCGTGAAGCGACTGCCGAAACAGCTGCTTCTGATGCTCATTATCCTCACCGGCGTAAGTCCTCACAATCGCTTCGACCTCGCCATCCGTTTCCGGACGCAAAAGGTCGCGCACAAAAAATAAGCCGCCGGGACGAAGAACACGCAGCATTTCAGCGAGCGACGTTGAGGGTTCGGGAATGTGATGCACAATGCTGTTTGAGATCACCCAGTCGAAGTCGGAATCCGAATAATCGAGTTCTTTGGCGTCTTCCTTTTCAAGTAGAATGCGCCCGTCGAGACTGGCCTCGCGAACGTTTTGCTCGGCCAGCAGCAGCATCTCCACGGCGAGGTCGATCGCCCACATGTCGCAATTGATTGGACGCCGGCAAAGCTCAATGGGGATCTGAGCCGTTCCAGTTCCGACGTCGAGAATTCTCAGTGGCTCTCTGGCGAGCAATTCTTCGAAGTCCGCTCGGCTCGCTGCCTCGAGCAGATCGTCAACGAAGACTCGGTTTACCTCGGCGTGATTCATCGAGTCGTAGTCAAGAGCCTCTTCGCGAGTGTCCATGACTTCCGGTTCGAGTGTTCGCGGCAGCATACGATTCTCCTGGGACCTCACACGACGCGGCAGACAAGGCACTTCAGATACGCATTTTCCGGGCAATTGGGCGAGACCGGATGATCGGCGGACTGGCCACGTGATTCCAGGATTTGGATTCGCCGGCCTGTCGAAGTCGCGACGGCGGCGAGCATCGATTCCAGATCACCTCGCGAAATCAGACCCGAGCAGCTGCAGGTCACCAGCAGACCGCTTGGAGAAATCAGCTTCACGGCGAGTTCGTTGAGACTGCGGTAACCGCGCAGGGCTCCCGCAAGTCCCTTGCGGCGGCGAGTCATCTTCGGCGGATCGACGATCACCGTGTTGAACTGCTCGCCGTTTCCAGAAGCCTCTTCAAGGAACTTGAATGCGTCTGACTTGATGAACTCCGTTTGATCAGAGACTCCGTTCAGATCTGCATTCCTGCGGGCGATGTCCAGAGCGGGTTCCGACGAGTCAACTCCAACGACCGCTGAGGCCTTACCGAGCGCTGCGGCTGTTACGCCAAATCCTCCGGCATAGCAGAACAGATCCAGCACACGATGGCCGCGGACCCGCTGCGCGACAGCCAGATGGTTCTCCTGTTGATCCAGAAACCCGCCTGTCTTCTGCCCCTGCGTGACGTCGACTTCGAACTTCAGTCCGTTTTCGAGAATCGCCAACGGCCGCGGCGGCTCTTCACCTCGTACCAGACCATCAGAGATCTCCAGGCCTTCCGATTCACGAATACCTTTCTCCGTCCTCAACCAGATGCCGCGCGGGCCGAATCGTTTTTCCAAGAGGTCGAACAGCTCCTCCTGTCGCTCGGCCAGTGCAAAACTCGTCAGCTGGACCAGCAGCCAGTCACCGTAGCGGTCCACAATTAGGCCGCTCAGACCGTCCGCTTCGGAAAAAAACACGCGTGAAGCTGTCGTCGATTCCGGATTGATGAGCGACTGGCGAAGTTCGGCTGCCTCGTCGATCCTTGCCGAGAACAGAGCATTGCCGATCGGCTCATCCGGATCCCACGTGTACATCCTCACTCGGATGTTGCTGTGAGGGTTGTAGAGACCCCGACCAATCGCGTGGCCGTCCTTCGACTGAACGAACACTTCGGCGCCGGGCTGCGGATCGCCCGTCAGCTGTCCAATCGCTCCTTCGAAAACCCACGGATGTCGGTTGAGGATCGGCTGAGCTCGACGCGGCTTCAGAGAAACGACTGGCAGAGACATGATGATTTCCGCAGCGAGCCTCGGCTTATTTGCCGTAGACTTCTTTCGGATCGAAGACGCGATCGCCCACGACTTCGACCTCGCCGGTCGTCGGATCAATCTTCCGGAAGAAGCAACTGCGGTAGCCCTCATGGCAGGCCGCTCCGCCAATCTGGTTGACACGAACCAGCAGCGTGTCGGCGTCGCAGTCGTAGAAAACGCTCTTCAGTTCCTGGACGTTGCCACTTTCTTCGCCTTTTCGCCACAGCTTCTGCCGGCTGCGGCTGTAATAGACGACTCGTCCGGACTTCAGCGTTTCCTGCCAAGCCTCGTCATTCATGTAGGCCAGCATCAGGACGTCCCCGGTTTCGTCGTCCTGAGCGATGACGGGGATGAGGTCCATCTTTTCGAAATTCGGGCCGCTCATGATTGATCCCTGGTTCCAGTGTGAGCCAACAGAAAACGCTCAGAGCCGATGACAGCCCTGAGCGTCAGTTTGTTCGGCGATTCTGAGTGAGTGCGGTTGCAGTCTGGAGAATACAGTCAGTGTCCGAGCCTCGCCACTCCACACGGAAGGCCTCTCAGAGAGGGATCGTTACTCTACGGGCTCCTCTTCCGTGTTCTCGATGGTGACCGAATCGGACTCGAAATCATAACTGACAGTCTCTTCGGGATCGCCAAGCTGCTCGTCCGGCACAGGCTTGATCTGCTTCTCGGCAGGCCGGAAAACCAGCTGATTGTCGGGACTGCCGCCGGACATGGTCAGGACGCCGTCGCTGACCTCGAATCGATCCACGGAATTCAAAACCGTCCAGTAAGAACTCTCGATGCCCATCATCGGCTCGGCACATTCCATTTACGTCATGCTGAATTCGCCGAGCACAATGCGGCTGTCTTTCTGCAGCTTCATTTTCCCGTCAATGTGATTGCATCCGGCGTAGGCCATAGGACGCTGTTTGTTGCCAAACTGAAGTGACGGCGAGATTTCTCCGAGTGAAATCTCTTTCCCCTCCTGAATCATGCTGGTCAGCGTCTAGGAGTGAATGCCGCCGGGAGCTTCAATCGTCGTGGCAGCCGAGCCCGGTGAGGCAACGACGGAATCTGCTGACGAATCAGACTCCGTGCTGCCTCTGAGGAAAACGGGACTGCAAAGCACAACAGAAAACGCCACCGAACGGAGAAGCACAGATTTGAGTTTTATGACAGGCTCCAGTTGAGAAGTGTTGCCAGAGACAACGTCAATCCGCGCAGCCTCTTAGATGAATTTCGCTCACCCACCGAATCTTCACGTGAGTCGTTGCGGCAGGATAGACTCAACGGAAACTTCGGAAAGAGCTGACGAGTAGCAACTGGCCACGCATTTCCATTCGCACAAGGCTCGCCACCGCAAGTGTCTTGCTTGTTGGCATCGTGTTTTTCTGGCCGTGCTCAATCTGAAGAAAGTGCGGTGGACTCACACAACTGTCCCAGTCCTTTCCAACAACATGAAGCGGCTGCTGACTCCGGCGCAACTGCTCGAAACGGTCCGAGCTTTTCTGAAAACCCGCAAAGGAGACGGATCTCTTCGCGGGAAGACAGTCCTGCTGCCAGCGGCGCTGCGAGGTGGATACCACGCCGTGCACTTTAAGATTCCCGCTGGCGACGATGACGCTCCGCAGAAGCGGCTGAGTTTCAAAGACTTCATAAAGAAATAAAGAAATACGGCCGGAAAGAACCCGAGGCAAAAGCACTCATCACGAACGAACGATCGATCGGCGGATACGTGGGTGTCGATACGCTCGAACTGATAGCGGTGGATTGCGATGTCATCGTGCGCGGCGTGATCGCGGACTCGTGCTTCGTGGGCTCGAAATACGATTCGAATCACAACGTGCGAAGCGTGAAACTTCGGGTGCTCGAAAAACTGAAAGGCGAGTGCTCCGACTCGATCGGCATTCGCATAGCCTTTCCGCGTAAGGTGCACCCACTTCGGCGGGACCGACAGAAGATCGTGGCTTTTCTGAGAGCAGAGCGACTTGAGCTTCCTGCAGTGGCTCTTGGTTTTCAGACGCGAAAAGGACTGTGGGAGGACACCGCCAGCGTCCTCAGCGAGGACATGCGGAAGTTCTCTTCGCTGACCTTTCCTGGCATCAAAAGCCCGACGAGATTCCAAGTCCTAGCTTCGGCACAAACTGATCTGTCAGATCGGTTCACTTAACGTGGACGACAACGCAGGTCACGTTGTCTTTCGAGCCACCGTCCAAAGCCGCCTGGACGATCGCTTCGGCAGACTGCTGAGGGTCGTCGACGTCGGCAAGCAGTTTCTGAATCTCATCGTCTTCGATTCCGTCAGTGACTCCGTCGGAGCAGAGGACGTAGCAATCCCCCGTTTCCGGTTTCACCTCTTTGGCTTCCGCACCTGCGCCGCCTTCCTTGGAGCCGAGATAGCGGTAAAGTACGTTGCGGTAACGATGAGTCGCGGCTTCTTCCTCGGTGATGGTCCCAGCCTCGACGAGAGCTCGCGTCAGCGAGTGGTCGGTTGTCAGCTGAGTCAGCTCGCTTCCCCGGAGCTGGTAAACGCGACTGTCTCCGATTCCGCCGACGAAGAACCGATCGGCCACCGTGACCATGAACGTGATCGTGGTGCCCATGTTGTGATAGTTGGGGTCGATTTCGCTGAGGGCCAGGATCTCGGAATTTGCCTCGCTCACAGCCTCGTCAATGTTTGCGATGACCTCTTCCGCATTCTGACCGTCGAAATTAATGAGGGCATTCAGACGGCGAGGCACGATTTCAGTAGCCAGCTCGCTGGCCTTCTCGCCAGCACATTGGCCACCCATGCCGTCGGCGACGATGAAGAACCGTCCGTCTTCATCAACGGCGCAGTTATCCTCGTTGTTCTCTCGGAAGTTTCCGACGACGCTGAGGTATCCAAATTTCAGGTTGAGCATAACAGTCCGCACATCGAACGCCGGCCGCCGATTCAGTTCAACAGTGTTCCGACGAGATCGGTAATTCCCAAAGTGGTCGAGCTGACCAGTAACTCCCCGGCCTGAAATCCGGCACTCGTGCCCAACAACCGGTTCTGGCTTTCTACGAGCGTAAACACTCGCTGCTTCGTGGGGGGAAACTGAGTCTGATAGGCTCTAATGGCTTCCAATTTTATGGACAAGGTGTCGGAAATATCCACGACAAATTGTCCAGAGCCCGCGGGCGGCTCCAGTGTGCCAAACCCCAGCGGGTACCACAACTGCTTCGAAACAGTATGGACGGGCAGCCCGTCAAAATCGTCGTCCCATTTCGTCAGCCGCGAATAAAAGATTCCGGCGTCGGTAATCTGCATGGCCTGCCAGTGGTCAGGCGAGGCCATCGGCGTCTTCGCGGCGATGCCCATCACGATGCGAGGACGGAATCTTCGGAATACTTTGCCCAGTTCCACCCGTGCCTCAAAAGAGTCAAACAGACGCCGATTCGGCAGGTCGAGCGTAATCCGCTCCTGAACCCCGAGAACTTCCGCCGCCCTGCGTGCTTCCTCGAGCCGCACCTCGGGGCCCGGACTGAGCGGAGTGGGCTCACCATCGGTGAGGTCCACGATACCGACGCGGTGCCCCTGCTTTACGAGCCTCGCCAGCGTCCCTCCCACCGCGATCTCAACATCGTCGGGATGAGCCCCGACAGCGATCACATCCAGCGGTTCCGGAAGTTCGGGTGACATGGAATCCGGGCGGTGGTTTGGGGATCAACTCAAGGAAACGGAGCGTTTCCGGGCGAAAGCCAAAGAACTGAAAAACGCTTATAGCTGTCCTGCAACGAAAACGAAACCGGCCGGCAGCCACTCGCGTCGCATTTCCGTCAGGCCGAAAGAAAGGCTCGAACCTCGACAGAGATTGGAGCCAAGCAGGTGCGAGTTGACCGTGTACTTTAATTCTTCTTTTTGTCTTTGTCGTCTTCCTGGAAGCCCTTCTTGACTCGCTCCACGGTTCTTCCGATTCCCTGCACAAGGGTTTGCTGGTCTTCGATGGCCGCAACTGCTGGCGGAGCATCTGCTCATAGTAGTTCGGCATTTTCGGGCTGTACGCCTTGCCGGTCATCATGTCGAGCTCCGATTTCTGCTCACTGGTGAGAACCTCTTTCAAAGCCCGCTCTTCCAGTTCCGCCCACAGTTTCTGCACGAGCTCACGCAGTTCTTTTTGAACTTCAATCTGCTTGTCAACCAGTTCGTCATTCTGCTTTTCGGTCAGGTTGAGCGTGTCTGCGATCTGCGGGAGAGCGAGGGCTCCGAAACCGAAGTTTCGCATCACCATCTGAATCAGCTTCATTCGCTCCTGCTGCTGAGGTGTCAGCAGACTGCTCAATTGTCACCCCCCTTAGGGGCCGATAGCATCTGCGGTTTGCTTTTGACCTTTCGCCCCCAACGGACAGTTGGGGGTTTTTCATTTATTGATTCTCGTTCGACACATTTCAGCTCCGTGCGGATTCTTTGAACATCGAGTGATTCGCGACGGAGCGAACCGGCTCAGGATCCTCAAGATGACCGATTCGGCCAGCAACGCGACAGGACTCGCAGCGGCATATCGAGGCGATCTGGAGACCGCTCAAAGGGAGCGCGTCCTGGTCCTCGACTTCGGTGGCCAGACGGCTCAACTGATCGCCCGGCGCGTGCGGGAGCAGAACGTCTTCTGCCAGATGGTGCGTCACGATCTTTCCGCCGAGCGGATCAGGGAGCTGAATCCGAAAGGCCTCATCCTTTCCGGTGGCCCCGCGAGTGTTTACGACGAGAAGTCGCCGTTGCCCGATCCGGCCATTTTCGGACTCGGCATTCCTGTGCTGGGAATCTGCTACGGCCTGCATGTCGCCTGCCGGGCTCTGGGAAGCAATGTTGTTCCCGGCGAGTCGCGCGAATTCGGACTGGCGACCTGCAACGTCGACGATTCAGATCCGCTACTTGCCGAAATCGATGACGAGACGCGCGTCTGGATGAGCCACGGTGATCAGGTCGAGGACCTCAGCGACAGCTTTATCTCGATCGGCAAGACTTCAACCTGCCTCAACGCCGCTGTCCGGCACAAAACAAAGCCGATCTGGGGGCTGCAGTTTCACCCCGAGGTGACGCACACGGAACTGGGCGGTCGGATGCTCGCCAATTTCGTTCGCGACATCTGCGGTTGCGAAGGCTCGTGGCGGATCGAATCGCTGATCGAAGCCGAGGTAGCCGCAATCCGTGAACGTGTCGGAGATGGTCGGGTCATCTGCGGCCTGTCCGGTGGCGTGGACTCGTCGGTGGTCGCGGCCCTCCTCTACAAAGCCATCGGGCCTCAGCTGTCCTGCATCTTTGTCAACAACGGTCTGCTGCGAAAAGGTGAGGCGGAAGAAGTCGCTCACAATTTCGGCGAGCACTTCAAAACCGACCTGCATGTCGCTGACGCCCGCGAGCTGTTTCTGAACGAGTTGGCCGGAGTCGACGATCCGCAGAAAAAACGGAAGATCATCGGCCGATTGTTTATCGAAGTGTTTCAGAAGCAGGCGGAATCGATCCAGGATGCTCATTTCCTCGCGCAGGGAACTCTCTACCCGGACGTGATCGAATCCGGCGCGAATCCGGACGGACCCGCCGCCACAATTAAGGCTCACCACAATGTCGGTGGACTTCCCGAGAAGCTCGGTTTTGAACTGATCGAGCCGCTGCGAGACTTTTTCAAAGATGAGGTCCGGCAGATGGGCCTCGCACTGGGCCTGCCGGATAACCTCATCTGGCGTCATCCGTTCCCCGGGCCGGGTCTCGCTGTACGGTGTCTGGGCGATGTCGCTGAAGAAAAACTCGCGGTACTGCGCGAGGCCGACGCGATCCTGATCGAGGAACTCAACGCCGCAGGTCTTTATCGTGACATTCAGCAGGCGTTCGTTGTACTGCTTCCCGTACAGTCGGTCGGCGTGATGGGTGATGCCCGAACCTATGAAAACACCGCGGTCGTTCGGTGCGTCACAACAGACGACTTCATGACGGCCGACTGGTTCCGCATGCCTCACGATGTGATGCAGCGAATCTCGACGCGAATCACAAACAGCGTGCGGGGAATCAACCGCGTCGTTTACGATGTGAGTTCCAAGCCGCCCAGCACGATCGAATGGGAGTAACCGGCGCCGCTACGACTCAAGGACAGAGCGACCGTGACCGAGACCTCTTCGACTCAACCCGTCACCCGGCAGTTCGTCACGTCTGACGGCTACCAGCACCACTATCGCCACTGGAAACCGGCGGTGGCTCGACCAACGTCCTACGTCGTCGCATTGCACGGAATTCAAAGTCACTCGGGCTGGTACGAGCACTCCAGCAACAGACTGTGCGAGGACGGTCACGAGGTCCTGTTCGTTGATCGCCGTGGTTCGGGGCTTAACGAAAAAGACCGCGGCCATGCCCGGCACATAGACCGGCTCACCAATGACGTCGTGCAGTTCCTGACCGAGGTCCGAAACCGCCGGAATGAGGAAGCGCCGACCGCGCCGGTCGTGCTGCTGGGACTGAGCTGGGGTGGCAAGCTGGCAGCCGTAACGGCAGCACAGCACGGTGAACTGATCGACGGCCTCGCCCTGCTATACCCCGGAATCCGAGCTAAAGTGCACCCGACCTCGTGGCAGCAATTCAAACTGAGTGTGGCAGAAGCGGTCGAGGTCGAAGAGAAACGCATCCCGATACCGCTGGGTGAACCTTCGCTCTTTACGACCAACGTCGAAAAGCAGAACTTCATCCGCTCCGACCCTCTGGCGCTCCACGAGGTGTCCGTCTCATTTCTGATCGCCAATCGGGGCCTGGATATCACGCTGGGTGAGGCTCGTCGTTCGATCCGTTGTCCATCTTTGCTGATGCTCGCAGGTAAAGACCGTATCATCGATAACTCGATGACCCGTGAGTGGTTCGAGAGCCTTGCCACTCAGGAGCGCAAGATTCATGAATACGCCGAGTCCGGTCACACGCTGGAATTCGAGCCGTCTCGCGATCAGTTCGTCGCGGATCTTTCGACGTGGCTGGATGAACTCAGCGTTAAGATCTAGCCCCTGGTCTTGCGATTGCCCGACGGCACAGCGCGCAAAAAACGAGCCTCAGCGGAATGACTGAGGCTCGTTGCGTTTTCTGAAATGCCGATCAGAACGGGGAAACAACCGGGTTAAATCCAGCCTTCGCTCGTTTTCCAAACGGTTCAAATCTGGCGAAGTTGAAACCACCTGCAGTGCTGCCGCTCAACAGTTTTGCAAACCGAGGTAAGTTGCCAGCGTCTTTCGAGCTGAGATCACCGGGTGCAAATCCACCAAACAACTCGCTGACGCCAACGGCCGCGTTATTTTCGACACCAGCAAGGTTCGTAATCGAAAAGTCAGACGAGTATTCCGCAAATGACTTCATAATCATTTGCCAACGTCGAAACTCGGTCGCCGTTGTTTCGGATGTCCCTGTGTCGAACTCGCCAGGATTCCGATTCTTCGAGTTGATCGAGTTATCAAGAAACCGGCCAGGATGGTTCTGAGTTTCCTCGAAGAAAGCTCGCCCCAGGTGCTGAATGAAGACGTTATCCGGCTCACCAAACAGCGTCTGTTGATCGCGGAAGAAAGCCCGATCCTCGTCGGTTTGTGCAGGGAAGGCCAAGGGGCCAACGCCAACCGTGTTTTCGCCGTTTCTCGCGGACCCTGCACCAAAAAAAGTACCCGGCGGAGATGGACTGCGCGGTAGACCGTTATCTTCTGTCCAGAGCAATGGCAAGCTGGTCCTTGCGTTTAGGGGATGCTCATTACGAAAAACATTCTGAAAGCTGTCTGAATTTGAAAACCCGCGCTCTCGAACGAGTCGATCTGCGACTCGTGTTGAGACGTGTCCACCGAAGTTATTACGAGTCATGAATTCGGCCACTGGTTCATTCAACGGTTCAAACGCCGCGACACCAGGTGACCAAATCGCGTTGATGTCAGTGAATTGGCGGTTGTATTGGATTGGAGACCTCAATGCCGAGGCGAGGTTTGAAGTCGGAAGGTTAGGATTTTGTCCCGAAAGCGACGCGCGAAGAGCTTCAAAATTTGCCAAAACCTGCTCATATCGAGTCGTCGTGGCCCTTTCCTCAAACCGGATCACCTTGAAAACTCTCGTGTCATTAAAATTTGACATGGTATTTCCGGCAGCCTCTGCCGTATTGAAATTGGGATCGAGAATGATCTCCTGTTCCATATTGTTCTGGCCCCCGCCTCCACTGCTTGCGGCAGCTTCCGGGGTATTGCCATTCACCTGAAGCGCACGAACAACCGTTCCTGTGACCGAACCGCTCGCCGTGACGCCGATCATTGCATTGGGGTGATCCGGATCTTCCAGAAACAGGAAATCGCCAGGCCGTACCTGCGATGCAACATTTGCAGCTTCCTTGGTGACCTCGCCTCCATCTCCGCCGCCGCCCTGCTGATCGTCGAATGTCAGTGTCAACTCTGTTCCCAAAGTACCATCGAGTGAGGCCAAACCGCCCAATGGGGACGGGCTCAAAACGGCAAACGGTTGCTTTTCTTCGACAGCACCATAGACGCTGGTGAAGAATGAGTCTTTTCCGTCAAGGATGTTGTCTCGGTTCGCTTTGAGGTACTGGATAGCAATTTCAGTCTGCTGCAAAGCAATGAGGTGGCTTCGGATTATCCCACGGACAGCCTCTTCAAGACGCGGATCGTCGACGTTTTCCGAGGTGATAAAATTTCTGATCGATTGCCGACGAGGATCGATCAACTCGTCGAAAATGAATTGGATTCGGGGCAGAACAATGTCGTCAATCCGATCAGGAATCCCTTCGTCCATGCTCGAATTGAAGTTAAGGACATCTGGTGGAGGTGTCACAGGTTGAAACTGCGCATGCGCAGTCGACAGGCCAGACAAAAACAGCAGGCAGAATACTGCGGCGAAATGTCGCATTGAGAAACCTTCGCGAATGCGCGTTCTTAGATACCAAAACATACACAAGATTATCGGCGGAACTTCGCGTGAGTCAAAGGCAAACATCCCGCGCCGTTGTTTTCTTGTCTGTATTCGCCGTTATTTACTGTCATACCACTGCCTCTCGTACCACCGTCTCTCAGCGAGAACGATCGCCTGCTTTGGCAGTAAGCCTCATGCTAACTGCAGGGTACCCATCGCGTATTTGAGTCAAGAGCCCATTGCTAACTCGATATCGCCCTCGTAGTACCGAACCAGCATCTGATTATCGAGCCGGTTGATTTCCACTTGGACCGCCTGCATGTCGAGCGGCAGGTGGAATAGCGATCCCAGAACCTCATCGGTCAGGTAGCCGAGTTTCTGCTGCACGGGCTCGGCGAGAGTGGTTGGTGTCTCAATCTCTTTGAGACTCGCCATTGTGAAACCCCAGTCGCCGAATGAGGGCACCGACGCATGGTAAGGGTGTACATGAAAGCCAGCGGCTTCCAAAGTCCGGATGATGCACCAGTAAGAGCGACGGGCCACAACAGGCGAGGTTGTCTGAATGGAAACAACCGAATGAGGAGCCAGCCGCGACTTTAAAAGCGAGTAGAAACGGCGAGTGTAGAGCTTCCCGAGTGAGAACGAATTCGGATCGGGAAAATCGATGATGACAACGTCAAACCCTTGAGTCTGTTCCTCGAGCCAGATCATGGCGTCGGCGTTCACCGTGGTAACTCGGGAGTCCGCCAGCGATCCGGCATTCAGTTGTCTCAGCGGCTCAAAATCGCGACCCAGGTCTGTCATCGCGGGGTCGATATCGACGAGGGTCACCTGCTCCACTTCGGGATACTTGAGAATCTCTCGAACAGCCAGACCATCGCCGCCACCCAGGACGAGAACCCGCTCGCGTTTCGCGGCGGCAGCCATGACCGGATGGACGAGCGCCTCGTGGTAGCGGTACTCGTCGACCGAGTTGAATTGAAGGTTGCCATTGAGGTGCAACTGAAAACCGCGTGAATTGCTTGTCACGACGATTCGCTGATACTGCGTCGTTTTAGTGTAGACGATCGGACTCGTGAAGAGGCTGTTTTCGGCGAGAGCCGTCAGTGAGTCTGCTTTGATCAATGCCACAACGAGCAGGCCCAGCACAACGCACGCGCGGCCGCGGAGAGCTCCGATATTACCCTTCAGGATCGGCCGGAGTAATGACGTTCCCCAGATGCCAACAGCGGCATTCAGCATGCCGAAGACCAGCGACGTCCGGATCAGACCCAGCGTTGGCACCAGAAACAGGGGAAACATCAAAGAGGCCAGCAGAGCTCCGACATAGTCAAAGGTGAGGACCCTTGCGACCAGATCTTCAAAGTTAAGATGGTCTTTCAGAATCCGCATCAGCAAAGGAAGCTCAAGCCCGACGAGCGTGCCGATGGCGAAAACGATTCCAAACAGCGCCGGCTGAAACCAGGTAAGGTTTGCAAAGCACAGAAAAAGCAGCGGAGCACTCAGCCCACCCAGGAGGGCAACAGCCAGTTCAATCTCGATGAAACAGCGAGCCAGGCTCTGCTTCACGAAGCTCGACAGCCAGGCTCCCACACCCAGCGCCGAAAGATAAATGCCGATGATCAGAGAAAACTGGGTGACCGAATCGCCTAGGACGTAGCTGGCGAGCGTTCCTGCGAGCAGCTCATAGATAAGCCCGCACGTCGCGATGATCAACACGTTGAGGTACAGCAGCGCCAACGGCGCGTCGTTCATCTTCGGAGTCGAATCTGTGGGTGATTCAGCGTCGCTTTGCGATCGAGCCACCGCGTCGGCGAAGTCGCCAGGAGTATCGGCCGTCTCAACCTGTGTCGTCTCACGGAAGGCCGACTCACTCGCGCTGGCAGTGCCGAAGTCGGACTCACCGACGATCGGCGGGCGGGCGGGCTCTCCGGCAGAGGCGTCTGACTGGAAATCCGGATCAACCATGAATGGCAGCGGCAATGATGATTGAGATGCCGATGACGATCGAACCCACCATGATGCCCAAGGCGGTGTTTTGGTCTTCTTCAACTTCTTTCCAGAACGGTAGCGGCATCAGCTTGCTCATCAGAACAATGCTGATGGTGAGGATCACCAGACCAATGGCCGAGTAGATGACCGCGGAGACGATCGGGTTTCCCATCACATCCGATCCACCACCGCCAGTCTCGTTGGCCGCAAGAAGTCCCGTGAAAGCAAACATTTTTGTCGCCAGTCCTGTCATCGGTGTTTCTCCTTAATTCCCAAGCGGGAGTTGTGACCCGTATTGCATACTGTTCTGTTTGAGTTAAATGTCGATCGGACTCGACTTGAGCGGATGCTACTTGCCGAAACCGTAGCCGCCTCCGGACGAGTGGAAGAAGAAGCCACGGCTTCCTCCACTGCTGCTTCCCCCGCTGCCTTCGGGCAAGATATCGGGCGCCTTCCAGTCCATCGCAAAGGCGAAGCCCAGTCCGACGCACAGGAAGATGCCGACCCCCATATAGATTTTCGCGAGCATGGTGAAACTCCGTCAGTCGTCGGTGGCGTAAGGGGAAAAGTCGCTGTCTGACCAGCGTTTCACATCGAAGAAGTAGTTCACAAAGGAAGCTCCAATGGGAATGATCGAGGCGAAAAACATCGCGTAGATCAGAAGCCAGCCATCGGCCTTGTCCTTGATCATCGTGGCGATTCCGTAAACCAGAAACAGCGCACAGAGGATGGCCAGCCAGTATCCGTAAACTGTGCGGTCGCAGGGGAATGGCTGGTTGGGAGCGACACTAAAACTTCGAGGCAGTTCCGAAACCTTGAACGCTTTCTCGATGTCATCGTGGGGCGTGTAGGTTCCCACCGACATGTTGACCTCGCTCAGATTCATCTTTGCACGCCCGCCCTTTTTCTGAACGGCCATCTCAAACGACCGTTCGATGGAGAGCGTGTACGGCGGAGCAATGAGGTCCCGCATCGCGACTTCCTCGCCGCGTTCGACTTTCCAGTAGAACTCACCCAGCACGGTCTCAACGCGGGCGATCGATCGTTCAAACAGTTTGAAGTTCTTCCCGTCGTAGGCCGCTGATGATTTGTAATCGTGAACATCCGCCGGCGAGACACTCTCCGCGAAGCTCCAGTGATCGTTGGCGTTGACCAGCCAACAGAAACCTCGCTGCGAGTTATAAAGCAGGTACTCCGTCCAGTAATAACGTCTGTCGTATTTGACAGACCGCTGCATGAAACCGATGACGGTGAACTCGGTCCCGTAAAGCGTACCTTTGGCCCCCAGTTCAATCAGCGGGTTGACCTTACTCTTCAGCGTCTTCAGGAATTTCAAGTTGCCTTTGTCGCAATCGAGTAGCGAGTTGCAGTACGGGCAGCCGACCCGCATCGTCTCGTCCGGAGCCTGCAGCGTGAGGGCCCCCGCACATTTGGGGCAGGCAACCTGCTTGGCAGAGATCGCTTTCGGATCTTTGGGAGCAGCTGCGACTCCGTCGAGCCCGATCTCGCCCAACGAAACCTGCCATCCGAAGAAGGCCTCAGGGAATTCCCCGTAGTCGAGTGACGCGAACTCACCTTCCTTGCCGTACAGATCAACGAAGCTGTGCTCCTCGCCAGGAGTAAAGCTGTAAGGGATGTCGCCTTCGGCGCCGGCAACTGTCGCCTGACCCACTTCGGCAACGGTGAATTCGTTATCTTTCAGTTTGACTGTGCCGCCCGCTTGAACAGAGTCCATTGGCGGAATCCAGGACTTGTCTTTGTCCTTCGGGCGGAAGGTCATATAGAAGCGGCCTTGGGCCTCGGACAGCCAACCCCATTTGCCGTTGGGAAACTGAGCGTACCATTCGTCCCAGATACCGCCGGCCGAGTGGTTGTACTGAACCCGCCCGACCAGCCGGAATGGCTTGCCGCGAAACTTGCCCTTCAGGTCGAGTTTGAGAGGCGACTGCGTTTCAACAATGTCTGCAACTTTACCGTGATCTTCCAGTTTCTTGTCGCCGCGGGCAATCGCGCTGGAGCAGAACGGACAGACAGTCACCAGCGAGGCCGACACTTTGAATTCGACCGGAGCACCACACGCCGGACAGGGAGCCTGACGACTCATTCGCTCTCCCTTCTCTCTTCGCTGATTCTCATGACTGGCCCAAGGAGCAACGGCAGTTCGACAGCGACACGCGAAACTTGTGTCAGCATTCTGCCAAAACTATTCAAGTGAAGAAAGCCCGCGGCATTGGCTCAACAGCATTCACGCGTAACGCAGACGCGATCATTGCAGCGGCATCGCCCAGGTTACGCACAAAATGGCGTGGTCGTTTCGTGCGTCTGCTGATCACTTGAGGCGAGGTTGACGTTCGTGGCATTTCCAGGGGGCAAGAGCAAAGAGTCGCTTCAACAACCAGCAGAACTGGATACATTGGCATGGCTTTGCTTGATATCCGCTCAGATTCAGTCCTGTTTCGAGTCAATTCAGGGTGAGAATGATTCCACTCCTGCCCTATTCCCGCCGAAAGCTTCTGAAGTCCAGCGCTGCTGGCTTTGGCAGCGTCGCGCTCGCCGGACTACTGGGGGAGGAAGCCAGAGTCGGAGCGCTCGCCGCGCGGCCGCCTCACTTTCCGGCGAAGGCAAAGCGGATCATCTTCCTCTTCATGCACGGCGGGCCATCTCAGGTTGACACGTTCGATTACAAGCCGCAGTTAGAAAAGGACCACGGCAAGCCACTCCCCTTTCCCAAACCACGGGTCCAGTCCGGAGCCACTGGCAATCTGCTGAAGTCGCCGTGGAAGTTTCAGCAGTATGGCGAGTCAGGGGCGTGGGTCAGCGAGCTGTTTCCGCACGTCGCGAGATGTGTCGATGACATGTGCATCGTGAATTCGATGCACTGTTCGAACTCACGGCACGGAGCCGCGCTCCTTGAGCTGCACACCGGAAGCGACACCTTCGTCCGGCCCAGCATGGGATCGTGGATCACGTATGGGCTCGGGACGGAAAACGAGAATCTGCCGGGCTTCATCACGATCTGCCCGACAATGACTCACGGCGGCGTCAACGCGTTCAGCTCGTCATTTCTGCCGGCCGACTACGCGGGAACTCCCATCGGCGATGCGAGCATCCCCTCGGACAAAGCGAAGATTCCGTTCATCGAAAACGCCGATGGTCTGCCGACAGACCTGCAGCGCTTCGAGCTAGACTTTGTTCAGAAGATGAACCGACGCCAGCTGCGAGGCGACCGGACGGACGCCGACCTGGAAGCTCGAATCAATTCGTTCGAGCTGGCGTTCCGGATGCAGGCGAGGGCTCCGGAACTGCAGAGCATCGACGGCGAAACGAAAGAGACCCTCGCCACCTACGGCCTCGATCAGGACACGACGAAGAACTACGGCCGGCAATGTCTGATGGCTCGCCGGTTCATCGAGCAGGGTGTCCGCTTCGTCCAGTGCACTCACAGCTACAAGTGGGATCAGCACGGCGACCTGCGGAACGCTCACGCGCGAAACGCCATGGAGGTCGACCAGCCAATCGCCGCGCTGCTTGCCGATCTGAAGGAGCGAGGTCTGCTGGAAGACACGCTCGTCCTGTGGGGCGGTGAGTTCGGCCGGACGCCCGTCGCTCAGGGAGACAACGGCCGCGACCACAATCCGCAGGCCTACACGATGTGGCTGGCCGGCGGCGGATTCCAGGGCGGCATCCAGTACGGTAAGACCGACGAGTACGGTTACTACTCCGTCGAGGACAAAGTGCACGTCCACGACCTGCACGCCACCATGCTGCACCAGTTCGGCCTGGACCACACGAAGCTAACCTACCGCTACGCCGGCCGGGACTTCCGCCTGACCGACATCCACGGCGAGATCGTCCATGACATTCTGGCATGAGCCGGTATCGGTTGAGACGGAACACGTGAGCCGCGACGCGTCAGCGGCCGGATCTTGCCCGAGGTGTCAAGCCGGTGCCTCACGGCCCGCGGCTCACGATTTACCGGTGTCCGCCTCCGGACTCTGTGATTCTCCGGGCCTCTGTGGTTAACTCCGTTTCGAACCGACTCGAAAAGGAGCCTTGCCGTGATTCGCCCCTCGCTGATTCTGCTTCTCATTCTCGCCACGAGTGCTTCCGCTCAGAACGAGCTCGACTTTGGAGACGTAGTCGAAAAGCACACGATGATTCCGATGAGAGACGGTAAGAAGCTCTCGTCGTATCTATACTTTCCGAAGAGCAAGGGGCCTTGGCCGGTCATCTTCGAGCAGCGGTACGCGAGCCTGCGAGGCAAAGGCACTCGCCTGGGAGCTGCCGAGCTGGCGCAGTCCGGCTACGTGGTCGCGCTGGTCAACTATCGGGGAACTCACAAGTCGGAAGGCAAGTGGGTTGGTTACCGGGCTCTACAGTGGGGCAAACTTTCCGACGGCTATGACACGTGCGAGTGGCTGGCGACTCGCGACTGGTGCACGGGCAAGGTCGGCACGTTTGGAAGTTCTCAGGGCGGCTACGCTCAGAATTATCTGGCGGTCACTCAGCCACCTCACCTGACCTGCCAGTACATGGTCGACACCGGCCTGAGCCTCTTTCACGAGGGCTACCGAATCGGCGGCACGACTCGGCCGGAACGTTTCAAAGGGATGGACGGAGTCTGTCGCAACCCGAAGGACAATCGCGAATTGCTGGCCGAGTGGTTCTCGCATCCCACCTACGACGACTACTGGCGTGACGAAGACTGCACGCTGCACTTCGACAAAATGAACGTACCGTGCTTCACGATCGGCAGCTGGTACGACTTCATGAATCAGGGCTCGATCGCCAGTTACGTCGGGCGTCAGCACAAGGGCGGCAAGAATTCGCGAGGCCAACAGAAACTGCTGATCGGACCGTGGCTGCACGGACGAACGAACAAGGGCAACAAAGTTGGCGAGCTGACTTACCCCGAGAACGCGGCGTGGGGAGTTCACGCTCACATGATCAAGTGGTTTGACCGCTACCTGAAAGGCAAAGACAACGGCGTGCTGGACGAGCCCACCGTTCGCTATTACGTCATGGGAGCTGTCGGCGAGAAAGGGACTCCCGGCAACGTCTGGCGCGAGGCCAAGGACTTTCCGCCGAAGATCAAATACAAACCGTTCTACCTGCGACACGGTGGCGAGCTTTCCCAGGCCATTCCTGGACGTCGAGAAACGGCCTCGACCTACGAAAGCGATCCGCTCAAGCCGATGTCGATTCCCGGTCGTTCCTTTCCGGGCGCAAGAGACGCTCGCAAGTTCGAAGAGCAGCCAGAGGTGCTCACCTTTACCACCGAAGTCCTCGACAAACCCGTCGAATGGACCGGCCGGACGAAGGCCGTACTGAACGTCTCCTCGACAGCTCCCGACACGGACTTCATCGTCCGCATCAGCGATGTCTACCCGGACGGCCGCTCGATTCTGATCGTCGACTACCCGCTGCGGGCCCGCTATCGCGAGGGCTTCGAGAAAGAAGTCTTCATGAAGCCCGGCGAGGTCTACACGCTGAAATGGGACATCGGCTGGATGAGCCAGATTTTCAACAAAGGCCACCGCATCCGAGTCACCGTCGCCAGCACGGGGGCTCCGCTTTACGAACCGAACCCGCAGAATGGAAAACCGCTGACGATCGAGTTCCCGAAAGACGCGAGAAAAGCGACCAACACAATCCACCACAGCCGAATCCACGCATCGTGGATCGAGGCACCGATGCTGGCGGAGTGACTCAAAAAAACCGATCGGCACTCTCGGTTGTGAAGGGTGAGGCAGGCAAGCCGTCGGCGTTGACGAGGTTGACGGGCGGCTCCGGAAACGGCGACCAGGCGTACCTCGCATGGAGCGGCCGCTCGACATGCGGACTCGACACTACGATGTGCGAGTCAGCCAAAGTCGCGCGGGCAGGATGAAACGCTCCGTCGGCTCCCGCAATTTCAAAGTGACGCAGGGGTTTCCCGTAACTCGATTTCAGACCGCCTCGAGCATGCCGGAAACTCACGATCACTGAGTCGCCGCGGATTTGATGACTGCCGTAAAGCGGACCGGAGTACGAATGGGAGCCTCTTCGCTGGTAGGTCGTCACAAGGGCCCAGCGGGCCAGTCGTTCTCCGACCGGTTTCTTGTCGGCGGGATGCACGTTCGACGGATGGCCCGTATCGATCGTGATGGCCATCCCGGTATTCGCGACGTCACTCAGAATACGACGTTGAAAATCCCGAAACGCCGGCCAGTCCGTTCGATTCAGTGCGGGCAGTTGCACGAACAGAAACGGAAAGTCGCCCTGCCGCCAGTCGCGAATGAGGAGCGGAAAAAGCTTCGCGTGCTTGCGATCTCGGTCGAGTAGTGAGTCATTCATCAGGGATATAGACTGGCGGGCATCTTGAATCGGAGGATCTGCCATGAGACTCACGCTGATTGCTTTGCTGCTTGCTGGTGTTGTGGGGTGCGATTCCGAACCAGACGACCGAGCCGTCATTCGCTTTGAGGAACCGAAACCGGAGACCGAGAACGGTGGCGATGAGGAACCGGAATCAGGATTTGAGGCGACACTGAAGGCCGCCGAACAAGGAGATGCCGAAGCTCAGTACGATCTCGGCCGCATGTACCTCACCGGCATAGGCGTTCCCGGAGACAAGGCCGAAGCGGTGAAGTGGACTCGCAAGGCCGCTGAGCAGGGACATGCCAGAGCACAGTTCCAGCTCGGCTTCGCGTACGACCTCGGCGAAGGCGTTCCCGAAGACAACACCGAATCGGTGAAGTGGTATCGCAAGGCCGCTAAGCAGGGAGATGCCAGAGCACAGTTCCAGCTCGGCCTCGCGTACGACTTCGGCGAAGGCGTTCCCAAAGACGCCACGGAAGCGGCGAAGTGGTATCGCAAGGCCGCTGAGTAGGGATATGCCCTTGCGCTTCGCTCGCTGGGTAGCGTGTACGACCTTGGCAGAGGCGTTCCCCAAAACAAGGTCGAGGCCTACGCGTTGTTTTCAGTCGCCGCAACTAATGGCGATGGGTACGCTAAAAACAGGTTGCCAAAAGCAAAGGCCGAACTCGCGCCCGAGCAGCTCATTGCCGCCGAGAAACGAATCGAAGAGTTGACCGAGCAGCTC
>JACLAC010018874.1_pt1 | contig 20681 bp, 15 predicted proteins | sample 8027881 | NCBI WGS metagenome assembly JACLAC01 (sample SAMN15725517, study PRJNA655200) | protist metagenome | isolation source: fluorescence activated cell sorting (FACS) single amplified genomes of... | place: Spain: Blaines Bay Microbial Observatory, Mediterranean Sea | collected 2016-01-19 | reverse complement strand
GGGGCGCGGACGCAGAAGGAAATGTACCCTATGTATCTCCGCAGGCAATACCACCGCTGGATCGTGACCAGGTGAACCAAGCTGCGAAGGCCGCTAGCAGCGGTAAAGCTGGAGGAAGAGGCTCAACCAACAGGTCGGGGTCTGGGCGAAGCTCGAGGAGAGCAACTATTTACCAGGCGGAGGAGGCGGGGTATCGGTCGGAGTTAGCCACAAGCAGCTCGGTGTATGAAGCTCAGATGCGCGTGGCGGAGCGCAGCCGAAATGAGGACAGGCAGCATTCGTTCCTGTCAGCAGCCGCACATCCGTCCGAAACGCACGAGGATCGGCGACAGTCGTTTATGTCACCTGTGGCTCGCGCACCTGAGGTAGCCACCCCCGGTGTGTCAGAACCACCTTCCGACCGGACAGGTCGCAGATCGGGCGCATCGATGCAAGAAGCGGCATTACGGAGACCGCGTCAGAGCATGTTTGCGTGCAGAGCGTCCAGTAAGCACCCAGACAACCAGACGGCGCTTACCCCAGCCAGATGTATCGCAAATTACCTGGAAGGCATACGCCCAGGCTATTGGTCGCGGGTGGCTGCAGCAGAGGACCCAGACTATGCGCCACTTCAGGGTGAGTTGAAGGACGCACATATCAAAGAGCCTTCTGAAGGGATCCGTTTTTGTGGTCAGCAGACGATGAAAATGGTGGCGGCCGACGGCGACAAGGCGCACTGGGGCGTCCTGCAGTTTTTGATACATTTTGAGCACTACTGCGAGACGCAGAATATTCTAAGGCCGCATCAGTTCCAAAGAGTGCTGAATGTAGCGATGAGTAAGGATGTAGCCACATCGCAGCAGTGGCAAGAGGCTTTGGCGGAGGCAAGTCGTGAGGCGAGCGCAACAGGCCGTACGCTCAGCTATCGATGGTTGCGGTCAATTGTCATCAACGAGTTTGCACCTAGAGATTGGGCGAAGCAGGTTCTCACGCAGTGGCGCGCATCGCAAGTCCAGGGTCCAAGGCCAGCTAACAAATGGCTGGCTGACCTCGGTATGTGGACCAGCATCGTGTCATACATGGCGGCCGAGAATGGACAGGCGTGGTCCCCGCAATTCCAGGCGATGATCATCCGACAGGGCGTCTCCAGCATGCTAGAGGGGGAGCTGTATAGAATGAGCGCTGACATGCATGATTTGCAAGACCCTAATGTGGTGCGGGAGGCGATACTGAAGTTTGCTTCCAACGCTCCCGGCGGTGGCGCAGAGCCTAAGGAGCCTACTGGTAAGTCAGCGGCCGTTAAACGGACAGAAACGCGTTCGGTAGTCGCCAGCACGGTATCGGAGCTGCTGAGTATGGATTCCGATGAGGAGAGCGCAATCGCAGAGCTCTTGCAGCAGCTGACGGAGCCTAATGAGAGGGCACCGCAGGCGGTATTGAAGGTGTTGCGTTGGTATTCCGAGGTGACTGGTATCTGTAAACGCTTGCAATACGAAGGTCCGCTAAAGGAATTTCTCCGGGCTCAGGACCCACCTGTCACACAAGCGCTTTACGATGAGCGGCGCGCGCAGCGGAATGTATGCGTGTGTTGTGGGGGGGGGCATTTGCTGTATGCATGCCCCAGATATCTGACGTCCGGTCTTGCAACGGTGAAAGCCCGCACTCAGCGACAGGAGCGGAAGAAATTCGAGCGCGAGCGCGAAGAGTTTGAGCACGCAAGAACCGCCTGGGTGAGCAAGGAGGAACGACTGAGACGCAGGCTGCAGGAGCAGCAGCAGCAGGCACCGGAGCAGCACCAGCATCAGCAGCAGGCGCTCCAAGAGCAAGTCGCGAAGGCGGAAAGGTATCTGAAGAAGGTTCAGAAGGAGGCGAAAGCGGCGGGAGTCGCAACACACAGGGGTAAGCGTGCATATGCTAGAAGCATTCCGCAGAACGCCCAATCTGAAGAGGACAGCACCTATTCATCCACCTCAGACGATAGAACCAGCCATACGGCCGTTCAGAGTTCGGAGGAGGAGGGAAACGGGTATTAGGGTTCTCAGGGGCTCGAGCCTCTGAGACGGCCGAAGAGAGAAGCTCCGCTCATAGGCCGACCAATCCTGAAACAGCATACGAAATAAGGAGCCGGCTTGATGCTTTCGTGCAGGCAAGCAAGGAGGTGGAAAGACTGCAGAAGTCTAAAGTAGGGGAGGCAAAGGTGTCGTTTTTACGGGGCAAATTACCAAGAGCTTACGCGTGGGTTCGCACGCCCGATGGGAGAGCAAAGCGGGTGACGATGCTATTTGACAGCGGCGCGAGTCACTGTTTTATGAGTCCAAGGGTACAGCAGGCATTGGGCGTACGCGTGGATCAGTCTTCAGGACCATCGGTGCTGCTTACTTCGAACGAACAGCAAGTGCCTTGCGAAGGGGAGGTAGGCAATCTACAGGTTTTGGCACACCAGTATAAGTCGAGGATGTCGTTTGTAGTGGCGGATATCGGGCGTGATGATATCATTATAGGCGGTGAAGTGTTAGAAATGCAAGAAGGAGGATTCGGCCCAGCGGGTTCAGGATTGTACAAGATGAAGGTCAATGGAAAAGAGTGTTTGATTCCTTTGATCGGCGAGCACGCACCCCCGGGAGCGGTCGAGACAGTGCGTGGAACCAAGAAGGCAGTCAAGATGATGCTGAAGTATAGTGACCTTGTCTACGCGGGTCGGATCTGGCGCAAGGACGAGACAATGGAGCCTTCTGCAAGTGCGCGAAGGGCGGAGACTGAAGATGGAAAGACGAGAACTAAGGAATCCGAGCGGCTATCGGCTGAAAAGCGGACAGCCGCGTCCGAGCAATCCAGTGCCGACGCGCAAGACGAAGACGCTCAACGGTGTAAGGAAGGCGGAGAGCGAATGGCTAGCGCAGCTTCGGTCAAGACAGGAAGTTCGACTGTGGCATCGAGTTTGAAGGTTAAGCTGGCGAAGCGTAGACAGCGCACGCAAGAAATAGTGCGCAGGATAGAGAGGGACAAGCAGGAAATGCAAGCTACGAGCGAAAAGGTAAAGGCGGATTTGCTAGAAGAGTTCCCAGACGTGTTCACAGAGCCAAAGGTGTGTCCACCGCTGCGATGGGAAAATCATCGAATGGAGATTTTACCAGGGGCGAAGATACCAACAGCACGGGGTTTGCCGCGCATGTCGAAGGCGGAAATCGACGAGACGAATAAATGGTTGAAGGACATGCTGTCGAGGGGATGGATTCGACCGTCTTTGGCGTCTTACGCGGCGCGATTCTTTTTCGTTCCCAAGCCGAATGGGCGAGGATTACGGGCGGTTTGTGACTACAGAGCGATCAACGCGGTCACCAAGAAAATCCTACCCAGCTTGCCGCTGTTTGAGAACGTGATTACGCAGCTTGATGGAGCAAAGTATTTCAGCGCGCTGGATCTGACGAGTCAGTTTTACCAGATACGTGTGGAGCCCGAGGATGTGGAAAATACGGCCTTTCGCACTGCAGTCGGTTGTTATGAATTTTTGGTTACGCCCATGGGCACCACACCGAGCGTGGGTACAGCTATGAATGCCATGCAGCAGGTTTTACAGCACTGCATTTCATTACCAGAGGAGACGCTGCCAGAAAATCCGCGCGCGAAGCCGCCATTACCGCCTCAGCATGAGTATCCGGGCCCCGGGGAATGGATGCCGTCAAAGGAGACCATTGATTGGCAGCAGTATAAATATCACTCGGCACTGGGCTCGTATTGTGCACTGTTTGTAGATGACATACTCTTGTATTCGAAGACGCTGGAGGATCATGTTCGGCATTTGCGTCAGTTGTGTAAAACGCTGCGCCAGCACCATCTCTTTCTAAATCCTGACAAATGTCATGTGTGCCAAGTGGAAGTGAACTATTTAGGGAATTTGGTCGGTCGCGAAGGCGTGCGCCCTCAACCGGATCGGACACAGGCGTTGGAGGAATGGCCAGTTCCCCAGAACGTGACTGAATTGAAGTCCTTCTTAGGGTTGTTGGGTTTCTGTCGACGTTACATTCCAGATCTCGCGCAGATAGCAGTACCCTTGCATCGTCTATTGAAAAAAGGGGTGCCGTGGCAGTGGGGAATCGCGCACCAGCGAGCGTTTGACAAGCTGAAGCGCAGGTGTGCAGCAGCCCCGGTGTTGGCATTACCGTCAGAAGGGGCGGAGCTCGTCATGCGGTGTGACGCTAGCCGGGAGGCCATGGGAGTGGCTCTCTATCAGAGGGACAACGAAGGTTATTTACAGCCAGTGGAGTTCAAGTCCAAGGGTTTTGAGACGAGTCAGCAGCGGCTGGCTGCTCACGATCGAGAGGCCCTTGGGTTGCTCTTCGGTCTAAAGTCGTTTCGGCATTTTTTGCTGGGACGGGAGTTTCAAGTGCAGACAGATAATGCTGCACTCAGCCAGATATTGTCTTCACGAGACATGTCTGATCTGTATTCACGGTGGTATTGGAAAATTGCGGAATTTCCGGGCATGAAGTTAACGCACCGTGCAGGGCGCAAGCTCTACTGTGCCGATGCGCTGTCGAGACGCAGGGTAGCAGAGGGCGAGGCTCAAGAGCCTTTTTTTGTCGAGCCTGGGCAGCTGTTCAAGGCAATAGGCAGTGGTCTTTCGGAGCAGAGTCACCAAGCGGCACGTCTATTCAAGAGCGAAGAGTCATCAGGGCCTCGCCTGTTGAACAGACAGGAAGGTCGCGTTCACGCGCAATTGGTGCAGGATGAAGAGAGGCGTTATGTGCTCAAGATCACGAATGCCACGGAGGCAAGTAATGCGTCCACAGCGGTGGCGGTCGACGAAGCCTGTAAGGACTCAGCGGCGTTTGAAAAGCATGAGATCGATTCGCAATTGCTCCAGACGGCGAAGAGGGAATGGCCGTCCTTGTACGAGCAGGACAAGGAATTTGCTGACATGTGGAAAGCAAAGGGCGATGAGCGATGGGGCTACTTCCAGTTTCAAGGGTTGTTATGGAAGAATGGTGCCGCGGGGCCAAGGTTATGCGTACCAGCTGGGGCGAACAAGGTCGAGATTTTGTCAATAGTGCATGACAGTAAGTTGGCAGCACATGGCGGTAGGCATCGTACCTTGGCTCGGGCTATGCGTGACTATTACTGGTCAGGGCTGTACGGGGATGTGGTGAGATATGTTGAGACGTGCCACAAGTGTCAAGTATCGAAAGGTGAGCGCCGAGCCAGGATGGGTGACCCAAAAGCTTTGGATATTCCTCAGCAACCTTGGCAATGTGTGCATCTTGACTGGATATCAGGATTCGAGAAGAGTCCAGAAGGCTATGATGCGATTCTTGTATTTATCGATTCGCTTACGGGAATGGTGCACTTGCAGCCTTGTAAGAAGACGGATACGGCAAAGGACACGGCACGACATTTTATGCATAACGTCGTTCGTCTACACGGCATGCCAGTGTCTGTTGTAAGTGATCGTGACGTGCGTCTGAGAGCGCATTTTTGGCGGGCCTTGCAGCAAAGATTGGGCACAGAATTACGTTTCACGACAGCTCATACACCTAACAGCAACGGAAAAGTAGAGCGCATGAATATGGTGCTTGGAGATGTGCTGCGTAGCTTGTGCAGCTTCTCAGGTAAAAATTGGGCGGATAATTTGGATTTGGCAGAATTTGCCATCAACGGGAGCGAGAGCAGCGCGACAGGCATGACGCCCTTCTTTGCGAATTATTCCCGGGAGCTGCGTACACCGGCCGATGTGGGTAAACCAGCATTTCAAGTACCTGCAGCAGACGAATTCGCGGATGCAATGTTCGCAACTGTCACGCACACGCGCGATGCGTTAGAGAAAGCAAAGCGCAAGTACGAGAAGCAACTGAGCAAGAAACGAAGGCCGACAGAAAAGTTCAAACCAGGGGACAAGGTATTGCTGTCTACACGAAATCTAGATTTGAGAATAGACGCTCGTAAGTTGACTAGCAAATTTGTCGGACCGTTCAAAGTTTTAGCGCCGCCCAAGGAAAACGCAAATCCAAATGTAGTGTGGTTGGAAACACCCCGCGCTTTCAAGATACACATGCCAGTGAATCTCAAGGATGTGAAGCGCTACAAAGATCGCCCAGAGTCGCTGGGTGGACCAAATGACGAAGTACCCGAGCCTTTATTAATTGATGGGCATGATTCTTACGAAGTGGAAGAGATTTTGGCCGAACGAGTGCACAAACGTAAACGACAAGTTTTGGTCAAATGGACAGGTTTCAATTTGCTTGAAGCAACGTGGGAGCCGCTCGGAAATATGCCGGAAGGTATCATTGAAGAGTGGCGGGAAATGCAGGCGAAATATGCAGAGCCAGAATTCGCCGCGGTGGAAAGGCTTGAGATTTCCGACAGCGCTTGTTGTGCAGGCGGGGGATTTCGGGGTCAGTTCCATGATATGTTCTAGATCGGAGGCTCAAAGAGCGAGCGATGAAGTCAGTTAATGTATACGTCGGTGAGTCGGTGGCAGGAAGTGCGAGCGACAAGACAACGATCGGCGGCAAGAAATGCGAGCGATGCGAGGCGTGTTCATCGATTTGAAGACGCGACCAGACGGCGTACATTGACAAATAGTTAGGCGCTGAGCGGACTGAAAAGGCCGCAACAGCATATATGGGCTAGTATAGCGGAGGATTAATGTAGGACGGTGTTGCCTAGGCAACAGTTAATTGTCTCGAGTATCGACTTAGGAGTACGCGGAGGGGTGCGCCTCTAGTGAAGGGGGACGCCGTTACAAGTTGAACTTAAGTTTTGAGTCTGACGCCAGTATTGGAGCTTAGGCTCAGTATTCGACGTCGTCGTGAGCCTCTAGTGAGGGGGACCTGTCACGGCGATTCCGTGAGATATGGTTCGTGACTATAGAATATTCGAGGGAACTCAAGGTTCCGGTAGAAAGGGTTCTATAGGCGCGAGCCTCGAGGGAGGACCGACATAATGAACTAGAATACACTGCAACAGCTCAAGGAGCACCAACCCGCTATCACAGAAGATGCTGCTGATCCTGGGCGGGTTCTGTGGCCGGGAACTCGTCTCGGTAGTCGGTGTCCACGGAGGACAAGCTGGAATCGGAGCGCGTGGTGACTGCATGGCATGGAGAGTTGTTGTATGGCGCTGCAGCTGTCTCGCGGTCGCACATGTGGATGTGGCTTCACGTGTTTTGATACTCCGTGCTCAAAGCAGTGGCAATAACTTTATGTACCAGCAGCATGGCTTGAGCCCTTGTCTGGAAGCCGTGAGCTCGAAGTTCGAAAGTGTGTAGGAACTTCGTAGTATGTGTGTAAGCTTACACCTTTACACAAGTGTGTAAGACTCCACTCTCGGAGACCTGGAGGAGTAAGTTGGTTCTTGCAAGACAGTGCAAAATTGGGTGACTGCGTTGTAGTGCTGTACAAATTAGAATTGGGTTCGCAGAAAAGAGTCGCCACTTTATTGTCACTTCGGTTCCTCAAGAAACCGCAGGCGACCCTTTATTTGTGGCCCGGAATCCGGGCCAAAATCAAAACTCCGTCAAACTTACTCGTGCAGATCTCCGTGAGCGGATTGAGTCCTCCTGGCAAGTGCCTCCCGGACTTTGTAGTACTTTGAGTCCTCTCAGGCTACCGTAGAGGTGCTACAAAGTCCTCCCGGGCTTTCTCCCGTGCTCAAAGCAGTAGCAGTAACTTTATGTAGCAGCGTGACCCAAGATGCTTGTTTGGACACTACGGTACAGTATGTCGGACATCAAGGGGACAAATCCCGTGGTCATCCCACGGGGACACCGGGACGTCCCCGACAAATCCCGTCGTCATCCCAAGGGGACACCGGGATGTCCCCATAGCTTTTGCGCCACGGGCGCGACCTACCACCCCTGTCCCACCACGTTCCAGCAAATGTGAAATGTTTTTCGCAGACCATGTCGGGTGACCAGAGCGTTTTGTGCTTCACGGGCGAAGTGCTCCACAAGCCGTTGTCAACCGAGTACAGCATGAAGCTCAAATTGATTGACAAAGAGACAACATACGATGAATTGGGCACTCGTGTCGACACCATCACGAAAGCCGAATGGCAAGCAGTCAACGTCAATCGTCTCTACGAGATTTCGCCCTACTTCCGTAGCCGCTTGGACGAATATGCATTTCCTGTCACCTCGCCGAGCACTTCGACCAAGTTCGAGTTTGATCCTCAAAACCGCTGTATTCTTCTGACTGGCTTTTGCAGATACCAGAAAGATGGCTTTCCTACTGTAACCAATAAGGAAGAAGACACGTTCGAAGTCCTGATGGACTACATACTACACGACCACCTTCGTAAGCATGTTTGCCTTGAGTTCAATGTGACGCTGATACAGATGCTCGCCATGTCGCGTAACCTCGTCATCCCCAGCTTGACAAAGCATGTTCTGAAAATCCTGCAGAACGATGTATATTATGTTTGCGGCGACACCGATTTTGTGAACCACATGAACAACATGCGTGAGGAATACGAGAGTCTGCTTAGGGGCACCGAGCTGGGAGAACAGGTCCGCCAGTTGATTGCAAAGTATTGGGTCAATGGCGTGTTAGCATAGAGCTGGACGCCTCTTTTTGGACTCATTTTGGGCGGTAGAGGATCTCATAAGGGATAACTCGGCTTTTACAATAAAAATTTGTTTCGTTTTAAAAACTTTTCGAGGTCTTTGGAAGCCAGTTCTATATATTCTCCCAGTGAACGCTTCCTGCGATTTATTATGATTCTTCTTCCACTAATTCTTAAATAATCTTCTTGTGTATAGTGATTATTTTCGGGTATAACCCATCTTGCTTCATCAAATGCTTGATGGCTTTGCTTCAAATCGTTCAAACAATCTGTGATCGTTTTGGATTGCATTCTAATCATCAAATAATTGTCCATTTTAAGCCCAGAATGCGAAATTTCTTGATCGTCTGCAATATGCCCAAAAACTCGTTTGCGAATTCAAATACATCTTGAGACCGCATCAGAGACCATATATTAAAACACGGGTGACAGTATTTTTGTCTCAAAGTGTCAAGTTGCTTTAACAATTCATGTGCCTGATAGTTCCATGATAATTTCAAAGATAGGTATGCATCAGTGAAAGGTGCTTTCGTGTCGTGAACTACACTGTACGGGTTCATGCTTACTCTCTGCGGAAATATCATTTTGAGCAAGACGGCTGTGACCAAAGTGTACTTAAACATACTTTATTTGCAAGCGAACATGCTACCTGGATAGACTAATAGTCGGAATGCAGCACAAAAGCTACGATGCAGAGCGCGAGGGCTACCAGCAAGCTAAACACGCATAAAGCATTTGTCGATTCCTCGCAGTGATCCCACGGGTCATTGACGGCGATGATGTCCCGTATGACCTGCGAAGATTGGGCAAATTTCACACGCCGGGGCGTCCGCCTGGGTCCTTCGGGCACTGTCTGCAGCACGGCCGGGGCGGAACGGGAGAATACGAAGCGCGCACTGTCGGCCGGCCACTCTCCACACTCATCAAAAATATCTTTGTCGATGTCGTCGATGCGCTTTTGCGTGTGTTCCAGCAGGGAACGTTCACGCATGGCATGCTGTCCCCGAATCAAACGTTCACGCATGGCTTGCTGTCCCCGAATCAAACGTTCACGCATGTCTTGCTGTCCCAGCATCACTGAAGAGTAGTAGAAGTTTATTAAAGTAGAGAGAGCGAGAGCCGTGAAGTGGAGAAGATGAAGAAGGGGATCGGTGTGGCGAGGACAGGGAGCTAACAGCGAGAGGGGAATGTAGCCAACTCGCACACTAGGTGCAAAACCGACGCCTTAGACCAACTCGGCCACCTCTGCAACATAAAAAAACTTTAGAAACCGAGCGGACGACCTTTACACAAATTCCTCGAGCGGCGGCGGCGGTTCGGACTTCTTTTCTTTCATTTTTACCTTCTCTACCTTGGCCTTTTTTTTTTTCTCCTCCTTTTCCTTCTTGCGTTTCTCCTCGCGCTTGCTGCTGCCCTTTCCAGCCCCTACGCGTAGCAGCCACAACATGTAGCCGAGCCCACCGAAAAGGACAATTGCTCCTACAGCCCACATGAAAATTAGATGCGTCTTCATGCCCTTCTTCTTCTTTTTCTTCTTCTGCTTTGCATCTGTCTGCACAATGTGATCAGGGTTGCGTGCAGGAACTGTCATTCACACCAAAACATGTCCTTGCATTTGCGGCGTCAGTCGGTCCCTATCTGCACATGTATGCACACACGGGGCACGTGCACGCATACTTGATGCATAGTCAATTGTGACATATCGTGCACGTGCATAGAGCATGGATTTGCATGCATGTTATCTTTGAGGCACAAGCTTGTTATTGCGAGTATGCATATGACGGACACGTCCTTCCGGCTGTAGGAGAGACCTTGAGCGGTGTGGCATCGGCAGATGATGCGCCGTTGTCGTGTGAGGGTCCTGGCGACGGCATCGATGAATCCTGTACAAGCGCGAGATCTTCGTCCCTGCTGCCTCGCCCCCGTCATCCCTTCAGCAGGCTTCCTTTGCACCATCATGCCTGAGCAGACCACTAGCGAACAAGAGCGACCTGGGTGTCATCACGCGTCGTGCTGCAGGAGGATCATCGGACGCCACCAAGTGCACCGCCGCCGTGCACAGCACTACAACTGCGAGCGTAGCACGGGCTTGCATGGAACGCATTGTGCAAGCAGCTTCCGCAGTCTGCAGCTGAAGCACCTGCCACGAACACTCAGTTTACTGACTTTCGAGACTTGGTTCGTTAGTGCGCAGATAGATGCACGCCTTTATTGCCTCCTCCCTTTTTTTAGTCTACCGCAGTACAAAAAATAACCGTCGTACTCACCGAGGTCGTTAGCAGAGCGATTTCTGATCACACGACTTCTGGTTTCAAACTATCTTTAGTCTATCGTAGTACAAAAAATACCCCTCGCGCATTGTTTTCTGTCCCCAGAATTCAAGAATTATCGAAATTACTTGTTCGACTTGTAGTTCCTACAAGACTCGAAAGACAACAACGGACGGCGACTAACGGGCGGAGGAACAAGGGACCTCGAGGTAACAAGGAAGGAGAGCGGGATACGGAAACAGGTGTGACAGAGAGTTGGCTGAACGATGACGCAGCGAGCTTTCGGCCACAAGCGCCCAGGGCATTTCGGGCAGCCAGTAGATTATGCGGACACAGCTCTGGCGTACCGGCACGAGGATGTGCCGTCGGTGGCAAAGACAGCAAAGCGGCAGATCCTGCACTTCCTCGACCCGGACATTCTCAAGCGCAAAAAGATCCCCTGGAACAACATGACGACGCCCTCCGGCCCGTACCCGCAAGACCACGGCCCGATGAACAAGGGCATGCCATTCGCGCCGCGCTTCCCCGACCCGGCTGCTAAGCGGTCATTGCACATAGGCACCAGTATCAAGGCCGACATCGACCAGCGCGCCGAAACTATTCCGAAACGGGACCCGATCATGCCAAAAAAGACGTCGAAGCTGCAGTTCGACCCGCGCAGGCTCCAGAATCCTAACTTGCCGTCGAACCTGGGGGGAACAGCGCCAGCACAACAGCGCATGGACACAATGCTCCCACCTGGCCGGGAGCTGGCGACGACAACGCGATTTATCGTAGATGTGGACGCATCGGGCGGACTGGACATGAAGGAGGGTTGGAACCCGAGCACCGAGCAGAACCCAAAGTGGCGAACCATCAACCACAATCAAGACCTAGAAAAGGCGCTGCAGAATTCTCAAAAGAGATCAATGAAATTGACTGCAAAACGAACATCACTGATAGACACTTACAAGAAGAATCGGGAGGACCAGCGAGAGGAGAAAAAGATCAATCAACTGAAGGAGGGGGACTTCGAGAGTTACTTAGAGGCGATCGAAAAGCTGAAGCTTAAGCCCGAGTTCCAAGAGGCTGAAGCAGCACGGCAAAAGGAGCTGGACCGCATGGAAATATTCTATTCGAACGAGTGGCGCACAAAGGACTACTACTGCGATGGTGTATGGCGCATGGACCCCATTGAAGGTCGTGAATGCTGGTCGTGTTGCGGCTCCTTCCAAAGGGACGGGCCCGGCTGCCAACCCCGCAAGCGGACTGGTCAAGGATGGAATTTTGCATCGATTAGTTGAGTGCTACACACAGCAACTTGAAAGGCGCTCTTGATGACTCAAGAATATTTTTTGGAATATAAGCACTTTGTAATTGTTGTGGACTGTATTCGCATCGATCGACTGAGAGTGCTGTGACGGCCCGACTTGAAATGCGAGACACCGTTGCGCCACAGCGCGCTTGGCCTCGTAGCGTATCAATGAAACCCAAGGAGCTGAGTCTGGCGATACCATTGAGCAGATACATATTGGTAGAATCTTGCGATGTATATGATGTGCTTCTTGAGGCTGTGGTGAGAAATTACTGTTACCGTCGGTAATCACCGAGTACCACGGCTACACACATTGACAAATATGGGGGACATGAGCTTCCCAGGGGAGCGCTGCCAAACCTTAGCGCCGACAAGGGCCAGTGCGGTGCAATGCAACAACGACACGGAATGTATGTTCACAGGTCTTTAATGTAGGGTGACGGTGCGTTGCATTCTGCGGTACGTGGGCACCAGGGCTTCGGTAACTCACAAACGCCGCCCTCTCTCTGTCAAAGACCGGGCTCTTGATGAATCACACCGGGCCCTCGATAAAATCGAGACACGAGCGCAACCACTGCTGCCGCTGCTTGGGGTAGAGGTGCACGGGATGGTCGCACCCGGGAATTATCCGCCACGCCTTGTTCCCATTTGCAATGCCCATAAAAAGGGCGGCCTGCTTGTCCATGGACGTGTACCAGTCCTTTTCGCCGTGGATGACGAGGGTGGGCACATGGACCAGGGCGGGATCGCACACGTTGAATTGGTCGAGCCCGTTCCACGAAACCTTGCGCGGGTCCCACGCAGGGCCCCGTCACCAAAGGCCTGCGCCGCCTCGTCATCGATGAGTCCCGGCACCGTCCAGTCTTCCATCGCACCCTCCATCGTGTTGTCGACGTGCGGCGGCGTTTCACTGAGCCGGCCAGGCGAGTCTTTCTCGCCTGGCAGCGGGTACTGCAGCTCAGGGTCGAAAATGGACGCGTACAGCACAACGTGAGAAATACTTTCTGGGTACTGCTGGGCAACCATCTGCGCGACCATTGCACCCTGTGACCACCCTATCAGCGGCGGTGTGCGGATGCCCTCAGCTTCCATCATTCCGAGTACCGCCTTTACGTCGGCAAGGCAGGTAGCTGGAGTCGTCCAGCCCCCGGCATCTCGCGTCGTGCCGCCCAATCCGCGGAAATCTGGTGCCCACGATTGGTAGCCGTGCGCTGCGAGCAGGTCCATGGTGCTCGCACCCAGCTCGCTTGCGCCGTCGCGCGCAGGGCTCCCGACCTGCAAGTCCCACACAGGCCGCGCGCTCCACGTACGCCCGTGCAAGAGCAGGATCGGCTTGCCACTTGCGGGGCCCTTACGCCACACGCGGATCGGGTGCCCGTCTGCACCCACTGCCTCCAGTGCCTCGGGCTCAGTCCCTGTGCTGCGCAGGCCCCTCACGCCGGCGAGCAAGGACCGAGGTGCTCCGCCTGCCTTGCGTGCGGAAGGCGGGGCGGGGCGTACGGCTCGCGCACACAACAAGGCGTGATGATGTACCGCCTCTGTGGGTGGCGCTCGGGCCTGGAAGCCTGACGCTGTGGAGATCACCGCCGCCAGGAGTAGCCCTAACATCATTTGCTCTCTCTCTCCTGTCCTCCCTGACTTCCTTGACTGCATTGTCCCGACCAGCTTCATTTCAACTGGTTTGTGACGAGGGTCGCAAAGCTTCAAAGAAGCTCATCGAAAGCAACAAAGCAAGATTGAAGTCCTCGAGAAGCGGCCTCTCCTTAGCGACGACGAACGCTCTTGTTCGAGCAGCACCGCTAGCAAAGCGCACCAGGGATGCCGGCCTTCCGCGCCGTGCACCCTTCCGCTGCGCTGGCTCCGTCTATTGCAGCCCAGCGGCCGGCCGGGTGCCTGCAGGCACCGTCTTCCTACAAGGCGATGGCCCCTTCGAAAGTCTGTACACATCATTTCACAAGCGCATGCGCAAGGCAAGAGGAGCGACCGCGCGCCGGCGCAGCGTGCAAGGGTGGCCAGCGCGTAACGAAGGGGCGCTTTCACGTCGGGCGTGGAGAAGGAATATTCTCGTGGCTGCCATTTACCCTTGCTGCCTGCCTTGTCTCCGCTGCCGCTGCAGGTCCGGCAACCCCGGGAATGGTGGCGCCGACCTCTGCGCCTGCATTTCTAGGGTCCAGCCCAACGTGGGGTACGACGCACTTCAGGCCGGCGGGGCTCAATGCGCTTTTCCATAAACTGCAGCAGGCCGCGCCTCTGAAGGTCCAGCTGCCCAGCCTCGAAATGCCCAAGCCCTCGGTACAGGGCATCTGCAATCTAGCGGCGGGCGGCATCGCTGGAGCTGTGGCGTCGGCGATTACGTGTCCGCTAGAGGTGATTAAGACCAATCTGCAGTCACGGGCTGCGCGTGGGTCCGGGCTGCAGCCTCTGTCGATGGCTTCCAAGATCCTCGCTGAGCAGGGCCCGAAGGGGTTGTATCGAGGCTTGTCGCTATCACTCATGGGCATCATCCCGACGCGGTCCTGCTACTTCTGGGCATACGGCGCGAGCAAGGGCGCTCTGTCGGGTACGCTGGGCGACTGCTCGGCGACGCACATGCTGTCGGCTGTAGTAGCTGGTGGACTCAGTTCCACCGTGACTTGCCCTCTATGGATGGTCAAGACACGCATGCAGCTACAGGGGACGTCGCTCGTCGATACCACAAAAGGCATCATCGCTAAAGACGGGGTCAAGGGGCTCTACAGGGGCTTGAAGGCGTCGTATTGGGGCCTGAGCGAAGGAGCGCTGCAATTTTTGATGTTCTCAGCCCGTCCCGTGTAAAACACAGACATGTGGTCACGCGAACTTCACCACTCGCTTGATCGCCAACGCTGCTTGCTGGCATCAAGAACAAGGTTGAAAAGAGTGCACTGCTCTGACTTGTTTGCTGCATTCTCTGCGCAGGTATGAGCGTGTAAAGCGCGCCATGAGGGAAGCTAATGGCGGTAACGAGCTGTCCACCTGGCAGTACTTGCTGGCGGCTGGTGGAACCAAAGGCCTCGCTTCTATCGCAACGTACCCGCACGAGGTCGTGCGCACGCGGATGCGGGAGGCGGCGTCTGCACGATACCAGTCAATGTTGCAATCAATTGCTCTAATCGCGAAGGAAGAGGGTCGGAGAGGTCTCTACAGCGGCATCGGCCCGCACTTATTGCGCGTCGTTCCCAACACAGCAATTATGTTCGTGTCCTTCGAGTTACTCAGCCGTCACCTCCCTGCTGTGATGGAGGAGCGCGCCTGGCAGCAGCACGTGGCTGAGGTACAGCAGAAGTTGCAAAACTGGCAGCACAAGCTGCGAGCCTCAAGCTGGTACACAGCACAGGCGGTATCGAAAGTGGCCAGCATCATTCCTGCATCATGTACTGGGGGCTGAGCGCGAGGTTCTCCTTGCGGATTACAATCAAAGAGGTGGCGAGGGGAAATTACTGTGGGCGAAGTGATTCAAAGGGTTATTGTTTCTTTCTGAGAAAAGAAATTATGAAGTGTTCATGCGCTCATCGCCGAAGTCCCTTGCTGTTGACATGTGGTAACATGCGGCTCCTTCGATTGTCCGCGCCGCACCGAATCTGTCGCCACTACAGCCTGTAGTGCTTGCTTAAAAATCTTAGTTGCCCAGCACTGTTCTTTCAACTCACCTGGTCCATGAGTCCATTTCTCCATCACACATTCTCTGTCCACCTCTACACATCACTACCAGCTCGACAGTACTATACAGCCGCAGATTCTCATGCGACACAGTCGTGCAAAGTGGCAACGGAATGCACACGCACAAGGTTGCGTTGCACAAACACATGCGAAGTGAGACCTGGAAAGGAAACCGTCACCCTCGGCCAACTGTGACGCACCGCGATTAGACTAGTGCAATGTGTCACCGCAGCAAGTCCCATTTGACTTCGGTTGTCGCTCCTGCAGGCGACTGGTAATACAAACTCGCGCACTCGTTAGGCGCGGCGCAAGAAGTGCAAGGACCAAAACACGGCAGCAAGAAATCGGCAGCAGAGATAGCGGCACCCATGGTCTACAGCTTTGCCGGGCGGCGATCGTAGCATACGCTCGCACTGCACAATGCGTCAGTCTGCCACTTCCTGCGAGGGCATATGATAGCATCATTGTGCTTATCGCGACGCCACCAATCTCACCAAAGTTCGCGAAACACGTTTCAATTCAAAGTTTGGTTTTGGAAATTCGCTCAAAAAAAAAACTTCCTCTTCATCTGAATCTAGCCCTAGGAACCCCAGCTCTGCCTTCACCCGTGCCAGCTTGACCTTGTGTTGAGATACACATTTTTGAAGTCGACGAATAGTTGACTTTTGGTTGTCAGAAGGGAGATTTGTCTTTTTGCAAGTGCCGTGAGTCTTGTACTTCTTCAACGTTGGTGGAGTCCTCGCAAATGAAGTGTTACGTTTTGGCTTGACAATTTTCCTGGAGACAGGGGGGGTGATATTGCCCTTACAATTGACCTTCCTAACAGAGCTAGTGTGTCCCGGCGTGCTGGGTGTACACTCGTCGTCATCAATTGCCACATGTGTGTGGCTGGCAGTGCCATGTGCTGTATGAATTCCGGATGAATTTGGTGTTGCAATAGCTATGGATGCGTCCTCATCTGCGTGACATTCCGTAACACTATGAACTGTCTGAGGAGTATTTGTCGAAGCAATCTGCGCAGGGGAGGCACAGTGTCCGATCGGTGATGTTATGGACCGTGAGTTGATGTTGAGACGTGAAAAACCACACCTTGGGCATGCCGTGTTCCCCTCCCAGAATTTCCTTGCGTCCTCAAATGTAGGACACAGGCGCTCTGGTGGTACTTTCTTGCAGTTCGAGCATCGACGAGCAGGGTACCCATACTTTGTGCGTTTATTGCCCCCCGAAACCTCTTGCACACTGTTGCTGATCGCATCGGCATCCACCATCAGTACATGACGGATTCAAACCCAAAGATGTACATCTCAATTGTGGGGCGCCTTTTCCTAGGGGATTCAAAATTTGAATATCAGGGCCGCTCAATTCGAAGTTTGAATCCTGAACCCTCAACACTGGCACCCAACAGCGTTACGCTCGTCGTAGGGTCCCTCCCATTATGGAGGAAAGATGCACATGTGCAACTTTCCTGCATAATGGGAGACGGCCGGCTCCATGTCGGGCGCAGAAAGTTTGCCCAAGCATGCTTCATGCGGGGTCGCTGGTCGTGGACCGCCGCGCCGACGAGAGGCGCTAGTGCAGTCCTCAACCTCGGGCCTTATGCTTTGCGCGTTTTCGACTTGTGTTCAAGTTCGCGAAGATCCATCAAATTTTGAATAAAGAACTTTGTACCTGACGCAAACATCCGCACTCACTAGCAGTACTAAACTAGTCCTGTTCTTGTCGAAAAGGGATGTCCGTTTTTCAAGCCGATTTCCTAAGGGGTGGCGACAGGTAGAAGAGTCCATAAAATTCTAGGTTATTTTTGGTAAAGAAGCCTTAAAAAATTGGGCTCTTTATTGTAAATGACCTAGAATTTTATGGACTCTTCTACCTGTCGCCACCCCTTAGTTCGTTCCAGCCCCGTGTAAGAACCCTACGGGTTCGAGCAACAACCATAAATTATCTTTTCGTGTGGACCCAGCATTTTGGTGAGCGAAAGGATATCTTTTCATGTTGAATGTGGACCAAGACCAAGACCGGCACAGTACTAGTAAATCCATCCGGATTCTACCAGCGATCCCATAGATCCTCTGCGGACCCCACAAGTCACCCACTGATAGGCACCCCACGTGAAGGCCACGGCTTGAGCGTTCTCCTTCAGAACCAAAGCCGTCCGTACCTCGTGCGACATGTGGGTTAGTTGCGGGGCGATGCGCGCATCACGCTCCCGCTCTGTTCTCTCGGGTAAGTGCGCTCGCAAGTTCGGTGAGTAGTGTGACATGAATCGACCGCGGCGGGCCCCCAAATGCACCAGGCTGCAGAGGTAGCATGGGACCGTGGGTTGAGCAATGCGGTGCACTGCTCTCTGTGCTCACTTCCGCGTGAACATACGCAGGTGCATTGTTCTTGGCTGTGGTTGCAGCGGTCAACGCACAGGTAGGCCGCCACCTTCTCATGCCATTGTGTGCATGTTCTCCTTGTTCTCCATTCCAGAGGTGTGTAACACTGCTCGATTGGCTGCGAGACAGTGCTCGGACATTTCTTTCCCGGCTGCTACAGATCAATTGAATAAATCTCCCATCTCTGGCGCCACCTACGTAATCTACAAAAACCCGCCCACGAATTACCATGGCTGCGCGGGTGCTGCTTGCGGCATTCGGGTCACACAATTGAGTCTGAATGCGGCATCTACGCTAAGTATGGACGCCGGAGAATATCTCGTGGTTGCCAATGCAATCGGCTATTACGACTCGTACACTACCTTTACCGTTTCTTCTTCTTCTACTGCGCCGGCCATTGGAATGGTGAAAGAGATGCAAAAGAACCAAGACCGCATAGTGCTGTCTTGGACATCTGCCGGTGATCGTGATCTTTGGCTGTATGACTCATCCAACTCCAAGTGTGGTCACAGCAATTGCAAAAACCAGGAACAGCAGATAGCAGGGGGCACCGCGAAACTGGACTTGGATTACACAAGTGGTCCCGGTACTGAGACGTCTCAGTTGCGAAATATGACCAGTGGCACAGTCGAGGTGTGGGTGCATAATTACGAAGGTAAGGATATGAATGTTGATTTGCATGCATGTGAGCGTAAGTACTTCAGGGAGCAAAGTTCCCGTCACTAACACGTGCGGTCGTGTGGCATGGTTTTATTCTTACCCGAATGCGCTCACAAAATTTGCCAATGGACCCTGAATATATCTCAGCATCAAATTTGTCAATCGTGGGCTTTTGTACTGGTGAAGAGGACTCCTTTGAGCCTTGTGATAATCGTCGTTTTTGGTATGAAGGTGAATACCAGGGCTAACAGCATCTACTCCCTGAACACGTGAACAGGAGCCTTTACGCGGGATGATATCAGAACAGCGCCCTCTCGCGTCGATATCTATTGCTTCAAGTGCTTAAATGACAATTCCGTGGTGAAGGAAGGCTGGGTCACGACTGTGGTTCAGACGGATACAGACCTTATCGATGGTTCTCGGTGGTGGAAGGTCGGCGAATTCACTGCGCCAAGTGGAGCCGAGCGAGTCAAGTGGACTACGTGCAGTGCAAACTGCTGGATAGTAGATAATAGCGGCCCTGCAAGGCGCCATCTAATTGTCAAGCCATACCTGAAGGACGCATCGTCGATGCCACCCAATCAAGTTCGGGCACGCCAGCCCGCTACTATCGACAGGATGTCTGGAAAGTCTCATACCCGAGGCCTTTGCAGCATTGGAAGCGGTGATACCTTTTCCACATACGATGTCGACGGTAGTGGCTCGTGGTCAAGCTCTGAATACAGTACATACCAAACAGATCACGCCGCAAGCGGTTACTGGCCACAGAGCTTCAGCACCATTGACTACAACAGCGATGGTTTCATCAGCCAAAGTGAGTGGAGATTCGCTACGTACGCTGGGACTGATGCTGACTGGGCGTCGTGGTCAAGAACAGAGTTCGAATCATACGCTCGTCAGCACAGCGGCGCGGGCACCTTCAGCTCAATGGATTTTAATGGAAATGATGCCATCAGCTGGTCCGAGTACATCTTTTGGGCATATGACATCAATCGGAGCGGTGGATGGTCGGAGTCTGAGTATTTCACATTTGCGATTGATTATGGCACATACTGGCGCACCGCTACCTTGGGCACCTTGGATTACAATAGCGATGGATTTATCAGCTTGACTGAGTGGATGTTTGCTTCATACGCTGGCACGGATGAGACCTGGTCAACAATGTCAAGCTCGGAGTTTTCGGCATACAAGGCAGCATACGCATCGTGGAGCAGTGCCACCTTCGAGTCAGTGGACTACAACAAGGACGGATTTATGAGCTATAGCGAGTGGATGTTTGCATCGTATGCTGGCAGTGATGGTGCGTGGGGAAGCTGGTCGGAGGCCGAGTTGACAGCGTACGCTACACAGATTGGAGGATCAGCTTCCTTCAGCTCTGTGGATACCAACGGCGACGGTTCGATCAGCTGGTCCGAGTACCTTGTCTACGCAAGCAGCAGCAGCAGTAGCAGTAGCAGCAGTAGCAGCGGCAGTAGCAGCAGCAGCAGCGGCAGTGGTGGTAGTGGGAGCTTCGCTTCATACGACCTAGATGGGGATGGGAGCATGTCAAGCTCGGAATTTGAAGCATGGGCAGAAAACAGTGGGTGGTCGCGCTCATCGAGTGGCGGCAACAGTGCTTCCTTCGCAGACTTGGACGTCAATGGTGATGCAAGCTGGTCGGAGGCCGAATTTGCGGCATACACCGCAGCTAATGGTGGTTCAGGTTCATTTGCGTCTGTGGATGGGAACAGCGACGGGTTGATCTCGGCTTCCGAATTTGACGCGTATTCCGGATCCTACGCAGCGCTCGATGCTGACGGCGATGGCACTATTTCAGAATCTGAATTCATGACCCTCGCAGGCATCTCTGTAGCCGGGTGCGGG
>JACLAC010013379.1_pt1 | contig 20682 bp, 15 predicted proteins | sample 8027881 | NCBI WGS metagenome assembly JACLAC01 (sample SAMN15725517, study PRJNA655200) | protist metagenome | isolation source: fluorescence activated cell sorting (FACS) single amplified genomes of... | place: Spain: Blaines Bay Microbial Observatory, Mediterranean Sea | collected 2016-01-19 | reverse complement strand
CAGCATCATCCAACGATTCCAAAAACATCAAGATGACGCGAAAACTACGATCCAAATCGAAAAGAATCGTGGTGAAATCAAAACCTCCTATCCCAGTGCCCTCGCGGGCTCCACAAAAAGCGGCATCAAAGGTCGAATCGACCTGACCTTGCTCGTGCCCGACGGAACAGATCTCAATCTTCAAACACAGAGCGGTCTGATTGAGATCAAAGGGGTGAAGGGGAAATTAAAGGCAGAGTCGAAATCCGGCCGGATTCGAATCTCCACCGCTCACGCGGTGGAGGCTCACTCCGGCTCCGGCATGGTTGGCGTCACCCTTAAAGCCCCGTCTCAAGAAGAACCTGCTCTGATGTCTACCAAGACTGGAAATATCCGAGCGGATTTTCCAGAGAAGCCTCTTCCCAGCCTTCTCGCCATGACATCGGGGACAATCGACTCAAAGGGACTCAACCACGGTACCACTGCGCCGAAAGAAGACGCAGAAGTTCACAGAATTCAGATCGGCACGAAGCCCTTCATCGTACAAACGCGTAGCGAAGAAGGAGATATTGTCCTTCGGGCGCAAACGCCCGGCAGCCTACGCTGAAGTCAGAGAATACTTCTAGACTTCGTCGCGCAAGAATAAATCGAGTAAAAGATCGAAACGCTTCTCCGTCATGGCCCCTCGGAGTGAACCGTCCATTCGAATTGTAGGCGCCTGAGCGCATTGTCCGAAACAGCGAAAGGGCTCTAGGCGAACCGCTCCTCCCGGAGTCGACTTAAAGGCATCGATGCCTAGTTTTTCCCGAGCTTGACGCAATAAATTCGCGCCCCCTCTGCGAGCACATGTCACCCCCGTACACACCAAAACACGATGAAGCCCCAGCGGAACATCAAGGAGACCGTCCTCTTGGTCAATCGCCCTTCGAAGGTCTTCTTCCCCTACCCCCGCGACTTCGCAAATGCGCGAGACGGCCCGTTCGGGCACGTATCCTAATCGCTCTTGCACCCCATAAGCGAAGGCAAGAGCCGTAGACGAGGCCTCGCAGCGAGCAATGGCTCGATCGATTTCTTCTCGTTCTAGATTTCTCGGTTCTTTAGTTGTCATTTAGTGACCAGAGCATACAGCGACATGATTAAAACAGACAATTTATGCGGTCGATAAAAAGTTGACGCACAGAACCCGCCAACCAGCCAAAGCTCCGGAACCCACAAACCGCTAACCTTTTCTCCCCGGCGCTCTCGCTCTATGTTGAGAGCAAATTCTCGACTATGACTCGATTTTCAGGAGCTCAAACATGCAAGATCTCAAAGGCAAGGTGGCTGTGGTCACAGGCGGCGCCAGCGGCATCGGGTTGGCACTATGTGAGCGATTCCTCGAAGAAGGAATGAAAGTCGTCATGGCTGACATTGAAGAATCGGCTTTAAAGCGTGAATCAAAACGACTCGCCGCCCTGGGCGGCGATGTTCTCGGCATCCCATGCGATGTTCGGGATCCCGAGGCCGTGAAAAGTCTTGCTGATGGAACTCTGGCTCACTTCTCAGGAGTCCATGTGCTTTGCAACAATGCTGGCGTCGCTCCCGTGGGCCCCATGCTCGATACCAGTCCGGACGACTGGAGATGGATCTTTGATGTCAACGTTCTCGGTGTCGCTCATGGCGTGACGACCTTCGCCCCAATTCTATTGGAAGCGGGCGAAGGACATATCGTAAACACTGCCTCCGAAGCAGGCCTCGCCTCCAACTCCCTGCTCGGCATGTACTGCGCCAGTAAACACGCTGTTGTTGGCCTCAGTGAATCTCTTTATCGCGAGCTCGCAGACACGGGAGTCGGAGTCTCTTGCCTATGCCCAAACCTCGTCGATACACAAATCTTTGAGTCGGAAAGAAATCGAGACGACCGAAAGGAACTTCTGCCGTCTCAAACAGCCACCATAGCCCCACTCCGCGAAGCCGTGTCTGCGATCGGCATCCCTCCCTCTAAGGTGTCCGGTGACGTGGTCGAGGCCATCAAACACAACCGCTTCTGGATTCTGACTCACGACACGACAGAAGCCGTTGCAGCCACGCGCTTTCATGACCTGAAAACTCAAAGCAACCCATCGGATCCCTATCAGTTGCTCAGTGAGAATCCGGAACTCACCGTCTTCTTCGAAACAAAAACATAGAAGCGCGAATCAAAAACGCCCACCCGACTCGAATTTTCACAAAGCCTGAGGCCTCCCTCAACCTTTCTCGTAGGGCGCCATATCCATGCCTAGAGGTCCATAACGGGCTCGAACGGCCTCTAACCTCTCGGGTGTCCAATGAGAGTGGCCGGGAGCTGGAAAACCCAGCACGCAACGCTGAGACACACTGGCATTGGCGATCAGGCGCTCCGTCGGCTGCCCCGGGCGATACATTCGCCACGCAGAACCCGGCTGAACGGAATGGATCCACTCTGCGTCGGCCCGTCGAAAACACAGATTCTGAGCCAGTCGTCGCCTCCCCTCGCGAAGCCAAGTCCCGCGATGCCATAAATCATGACGGTAAAATAAAACGGTACCGAGCCTAAAACGGGCTCGAACCTCACGAGAGTAAAGGTGCTCTTGGCGAAATTCGGCCACATCAGGCACGGCTTGCTTAAGCTCTGCTTCAGCAGCTTCTCGATCGTTCACCCAACGGAGTGCGCCAAAACCAGGCATGTTTTGATAGGGCCACGCGTATGCGGGATCCTCTTCCCCTTCTCGCGGAACCAAAGCGGTAGCCCCTTCGCACTCAGAGACGTCATCAAAATAAAGAATCATTTCGACTGCCTCTGGTTTCGACCAAACCGGAGGATGTGTCAGATAATGATTGGGGTAATCCATGTGGATTCTCTGATCGTCATTGCTTCTTTCGTTCCCATCCTTTTCGGCGTGTCCGTACTTGGCCCACACATCGGACTGAGTCAATCGTAAAGCCTCAACCTGTACCCCCAGCAACTGAGAAACGGCTGTAAGAAGATCAGAGTGCAACGTAATCGCGTCGATGGGAGCATGACCGGTGGGGAACTCAAGCGTCCCATCACTCCCGAAGTCTCTTATCTGGCCCTCGTCCCCCGCTCCTGCCACCAGGCCTTCGATCACGCTCCGCGCTTCCGCAACCATCGAATACGGGATCACACCGTCGACGAGCGTAAAACCACGCTCTCGCCAGTCCTGAACCTGGGCGGACGAAAGTACGAGCCCTTCACCGGCCTCTGTGCTGGGAACAGGAGTTGGCTCAATCCATCTCTCGGGCTCAGCGGCCAAGGCGCCTCCTCGGTTTGATAGACCTGTGGGTGTGAAAAAAATTCATGAGTGGCCCGATTACGTTGGCATGTTCAGCGCCCAAATACGCCAGTTCAGAAAAGAAGCAAAGCTGACCCAAAGAAGATAAGGAATCAGGAGGTAAGCAGCTCTTGGGTGCACGCGAAGAAAGACAATCAGATTGATCAAGATGGCAGCCCAGAGTATTCGAATTTCGATAAAAGCCAGGTCCGGGCGGTGCAATCCAAAAAAAATCCAGGTCCAAGCAGAATTCAGAGCAAGTTGAATCAACCAGGGAACGAGATACCGGATCTGTTGCGTCTCTTTCCAAACCCAAGTCGCAGAAATGCCGATACAAAGATAAAGAAGTGTCCAAACCGGCCCAAAAACCCAATTGGGAGGATTGAGGCTTGGCTTGCGAAGAGATTCATACCATTCGCCCGGCGAGAAGAAAGAGCCCACAGCGGCTGCGCCAAAAGCAATACCAATCAAGACAAAGTACGGAAGCCATACACTCATCTCTTGAACAATTCCTCCACGCCTCACCACGACAAATCTAAAAGAGAGCCGGTCACTCTGAATTCGATCGCAAGAAGTTCAAACCGTGACCTCTCCCCAAAAATGGAGCACATCAAATTCATCTAAGTGAAGAAATTCATCCATCAATTCTTCGAATTTGATTTCTCTCGATCGTCTTTCCTGCCATCCTCATGCCAAAAACTTGAAAAAACGATTCGCGCAGCGCTTCTCATCGGCAAAGGGAGCGAAGCAGCCGCGGGGGTCACGTTAATATTAGAAACGGCCTCAATGGCCCAACTCGCCAATAATGGGTGATCCATTTGCACAACACGAATATCTGAGATTCGTCGATCACCCGTAATCATAAACGTGACGACAATATCGCCGACCATTCCCGACCGCTCGGCCGTATCCGTATACCTGGGAGACGGAATCTTAATCTGCGATGGCATGGGCAGAGAGGCCACCTCGGCACGCAGTTGAGAAATCGAGGGTGAAGCGCCTTCTTTCGGCAGTGCATCTCTTGCGAGGGAAGCTACTGAATCATCGGGATAAAAGTCGAGAAGCATTCGGTAATTCGCCCAACCGCTCTGCTTGGCGCCGAGCTTCTCCAGACAAACCGCCCTCTGATATGTAGCGACAGCTCCGTAACGACCGATATCTTGGGCCGCTTCTGACCGATCAAGTTTTCGCAAAACGCGATCACATCGACCGTCCTTGAAATACGTATTGGCCTGAGATTGCGCACGAGATCTCTCACCCTCGCGAACGCTCGCCCAAAACGAACCGCACCCCAAAGATGAAATAGCCATTAGCAGAAGAAGAAGGAGGGGGGGAATACTGCGCAAAGACCGCAACTGAGACACTCAGAACTCCTCATTCAATGATTAAAAAAATTGAAATCGACTAAAATGATCGCAACGACAATGGTACCTAAGTTGTGCCATGCGACCTTTTCATTTAGGAATTACTTAAATCGAACGGGCCCGTAGCAAGATCCTAAACTTCACTCGCAATACCGAGCTTTGGCGACCGACTTCTGAAAATTCCGTCGTACTCTTGTCTCTCTCTAAACCGAACCTTATCGGCTTCTTCCCATCAGCATTCGGAAAACATCCCGCCTTTTCAGTCAATTTGGCTTCTGGGTTCACTCAGAGACGTAAATGGAAAGTATCTCGATCTGATCCACCCGTCGACCAAGAGAGTGAAAGGTTCGGCTCGCTCCAATTCTCATTGGCGAATAGGGCTAGATTCTGCCCCAGACTGCATTCATACACCCGCCCTCTCCGACCATCGGATTAACCCCTCTTCGACGGACCTCGCCCTTCCCATCTCAAAGGCGGTTATCATTAGAAATACACTCTAGACAAGGCGACACCGAACGCCATGAACGCATGGTCAATTCAAAAAATGGAGAAGGGGACTCCGTGAGCCAACGGAAAGACGGAGCAAAACGCACTTCACCTCGGACTCGACTCGCCGTCACTTCGATGACTGCGCTAGGGGTGGTCTTTGGCGATATCGGCACAAGCCCCCTCTACGCCTTCCGAATGTGCTTCTCTGAACACTCCGGTATTTCACCGAGTCCCGAAAACGTTCTCGGCGTCATGTCTCTCGTCTTTTGGACCCTCACCATTATCATTACCGTTAAGTATCTACTCTACATCCTTCTCGCCGATCTCAACGGCGAAGGAGGCGTTCTTGCCCTCATGGCCCTCAGCCTCAATGGCAAAGTCCCGCAACAGACCGGTGGCTTCATAGTGTTTCTTGGCCTCGCAGGGGCAGCCCTACTCTATGGCGACGGCATGATTACGCCCGCCATCTCGGTCCTTAGCGCAGTTGAAGGTCTGGCCGTAGCCACACCTTCTTTCGACAGAGCTGTGATCCCCATCAGTCTCCTTGTTCTGGTTGGACTCTTCTCTCTCCAAAGCCGTGGCACAAGAACAATCGGTCAACTTTTCGGACCGATTATGCTTGTTTGGTTTCTCGTTATTTCGATCCTTGGAGCCGTTTGGATCTTCTCTCAACCACACGTCCTCATGGCCGTTGACCCGAGGCATGCGGTGGACTTCCTATTTCAAAACGGCTGGGCCGGCTTTCTGGTTCTCGGTTTTGTTTTTCTTGTCGCTACCGGGGGCGAAGCTCTTTACGCTGATCTCGGACACTTTGGCATCAAGCCCATTCGGTATGGATGGTTCTGCATCGCAATGCCTGCCATCCTCATCAACTACTTTGGGCAAGCCGCCTTGATCCTTAGCCGACCCGAAGCGGCCTCTCAGAGCTTTTACTCAATGGCGCCAAGTTGGTCCCTCTACCCGCTTGTGGGATTGGCCACCCTGGCCGCAATCATTGCGTCACAAGCCGTCATCTCCGGCGCCTTCTCGCTTACCTATCAGGCCATCCGATTGGGTTTTCTGCCTCGACTGCCCATGAAGCACTACGCCGAAGAAGCCGAGGGGCAGGTCTACGTCCCAATCGTTAATGCCGTTCTGCTTCTATCCAGCTGTCTTCTTGTCATCGGATTTCGGTCTTCTGAGTCCTTGGCCGGGGCCTACGGGTTAGCGGTCTCAGCCACAATGGTCATTACTACAATTCTTGCGAACGTGACCTTCGCCAAACGCTGGGGCTGGTTCCTTGCCACCTTGCCTTCCATCGGTTTCCTTGTTCTTGACTCTACTTTTCTCGCAGCCAACCTCGTCAAGCTTGAAGAGGGGGGATGGTTTCCTGCACTTATCGCCATCCTCGTTTTTATAGTGATGTCAACATGGGCCATGGGCCGGCGGCTTGAAGAGGAACGTCTCAATCCCCTTGAAAAATCAGCGGGAGACCTCGTCGAAACAATTCGTCAAACCAAACCCTTCCGCACTCCGGGCACCGCTGTTTTCTTAGATAGTCGAGGTCTAGGGATCCCAAGAACCCTTTCTGCTTATTACGAGCACACACATGCCTTGCCGGAACACATTGTGCTGATGACTGTAGTCACGGACCCCATCCCTCGCGTCCCCATAGAGCAGCGCGTAACAACCCTTCAGATCTCCGATGATATCTTGAGAGTGAATGCCCACTACGGGTTTATGCAAACACCGAATATTCCCGCCGTGCTCAAAAAGTTAGATGACTCTCTCGTGGAATATATCTCTCAGGAGATCACCTTCTTCGTCGGTCGACAAACCGGCCACGTCACTCAAGCGAAGGGTATGTCTACATGGAGAAAGCTTCTCTACGCCTTTATGACGCGTAATGCGGAAGAACACATTAGGCATTATCACATCCCAGCTGACCGGGTATTGGAAATCGGCGTGCGATATCGACTTTAATCCCAATCTCTCGGCCGCAAAACTTGTTTCAGACCGGCGACACCAGCCGACTCAGATCAAGGATAATTTTTATTGGATGGGATCAACGGCAATCTCCAAGACAAAAAGACACCGATCATCGCCACACTCAAATACGAAACAGAAACCGATAGAAAGGTTCCGCTGCCTCGGCCGAGCCAAATGGGCAATTCCTGCAAGAGGGCTCCGCTAAGGCAGCCTCCCGCATTGACCAAGGCCACGACGGTGGCTCCATGCTTGAGGGGGAGTCCAAAAATCGCCACAGCAAAAGCAAGCGAGCAAGGCCCAAGAGCCACACCCAAACCCAACATCAGAACCAAGAGAAGATTCATCGAGGCCGTTTGAGAGAGCCAAAGAATAAACGAAAGCAACAAAAATGTGAGGATCGTTGAGCTTCTTAAGATCGGACGCCAGCGCGCAGGTCGGCCTCCCAAAAGGCCCGCCACTAACATTCCAAGTGCAAGACCGGCAAAGAGCGCCGTCGAAAGCTCAGAGACTTGAGGGGCCGTGCAGCCACAAGACTCTTGAAGTTTGACATTCCAGTAGCCGCCGAAACCAAAAGTTAACCCCGCCCCCCAGGCGTAAAAGCCAGCCCCGAACAAAACGTAAGGCCGCTTCAAAGAAGAGAAGAGGCCCTGGGTCAAATTCTCGTCCTTGCCACTTGTCTGAGAAGGGACCTTAAGTCCGCGCACACTCAACCAGAGAATCAAAGCGAGACCAAAACCCACATAGGCCTGAGCGCTCATGGCCTCTCTCCACGAAAAAGTATTCAAAAGCCAAGGCAAACCACTCGCCAAAACCGCTCCAACACCAAAGCACATGTCGGCCAGTGCCATGGCCAGCGCAAATCGACTGGCGGGCAGGCGCGCCTGTGCAATTTTTCCTGTGCCAGGGAAGACAAAAGCCATCACCCCACCGGCTAGCGCCCGAATCATCACGAGGTCAGAAAACCCTTGCGCCTGTGCAAAGAAATAAACCGAAAGGGCTGCCAACACGGCCGCTGCGGGGAGAATGCGCTTTACGCCAAAGCGATCTAACAACAAACCAGCCGGCAACTGCATTAATCCATATGCCAGCAAATAGACGGATGAAATCGAAGCCGCCTCAAAAGGCGAAAGATCAAATTCTTTCTGAATCGGGTCTGCCAAAAATCCATACACAAACTGAAAAGCGACTTGCCACAGCAAAAAGAAAACCGCCGCACCCCACGGACCCCACGCTCTCAGTAAGTGAAATCCTACTTTTTCAGGCTGTTGCTTCATGACTTCACCTGCAGCTTCTCCGGTCCACCGTTTCCCCGACTAGGAACTCTCTCACCCGCTCAAGGTGCTGAGGCCACAACCCCTGCGGATCGCAGACCCTCGATCTCAGATGGACTACGCCCCAGTTCCTCAAGCAATGCGTCGGTCTGCGCACCCGCCACAGGGGAAGCCTCATAAGATTCCATTCCACCATCACATGTGACCAGAGGCCCCCAGCGCAGAAAATCTCCATAGCGAGGGTGATGGACGGGGTGAGAAAAATGATTCGCGAGAGCATGCTCGCCCCAGACAAAGAAATCAGCGGGGTCGCCCTCCTCGACTTCTACGCAAGGAACTCCTGAAGGAGTCAGCACCTTCTGCCAATCCGAAGCCGTTGCCTGCTCAAAAATACGCTCGATCTCAATCGCCAGGACATTGTCATGAGCCCTTCGTGCAGAAGCTTTGCTGAACCTCGGATCCGAGAGCCACTCCTCTCGTCCAACTTTTTTACAGAAAGCGACCCACTCCCGATCTTTTACAAGGGCCAGGAATACCCACCCCTGACGAGCCTGATAGAGTCGATAACAGGCTGAGAATCCTCGCAAGTCTGAATCAACTTCAACTCTTTCCAATTTTTCATCGTACTGCACCATATCGTCGGCATTCGCCCAAGCATTTGCAGTCAACATATTGACGTGTACGGTTTGACCCAATCCAAAGCGCTTTTGGGCAAGCAAGGCTAACAGTGTCGCGGAAGCCAAAATGACTGCGGTGTTTGGGTCTGGGTTCGCTTCGTTGGCTTTGATCAATTGACGAGCCGCCTCGACTCTCTCTCCCATAGAGTTGCATTCTTTCGGAGGCATCCCTCGCCCTGCTTGAATCCAACTTCCACCCATCGCGGCTCCCGCAACCGGATGTGTTGCGGGCCTATTCGCACCGGGAGAATCCGGCCCGTATCCGTTCAGTGCAACCCAAACTAGATTCGGGCGAATCGCTTTTAGCGATTCATAGTCTACGCCCAATTTCTCAGGAACTCCCGGTCGAAAATTATGAATGACAGCATGCGCTCGCTTCACCAAATCTTTCAAAACACCCCGGCCTTCGGGCGACTTAAGATTGAGGCACATACTCTCCTTGCCTTGGTTCATCCGGTTCGCAAAGAGACCTCGAAAGCCTCCCACGCCGAGAGCCCGAAAGGGGTCACCTTCCATGGGCTCCACCTTAATCACGCGTGCTCCAAGGTCGGCCAACATCGAGACGCCCAATGGTGTGGCAATTATGGTTCCCAGCTCAATGATAATCACCCCATCCAGCGGTCGACCCCGTGGCTTTCGATGGACGGCGGGAGAAAGATGAAGTGAACGAAGCGCGTCAGAGGCAACCTCCTCGGTGTGCTCACCCGCTCGGGGCGCAGGCAAATCTATAAACCCGGGCGTTGCTCCCAACTGTGCAATCGGACCTATTTGCTTCAGACCACCCAGCGTGGGATGATGCGACTCCACGACATCTCCATTGCCCACCAGGTCAGGGTGCCCCAAAGCATCGCTGGCGGGAGCCCAAATCTCCGCCGCAACGCCGCCCTGCTCTCGGAAGATTTCCATCCATACGTCGGCATCTTTTTCTAACATGCGCTCAAGGATCTGACATCGTACGTCTTCTACAAATTCGGAGGGCCACGTGACCGGATCGCCCATAAAGCGTTCATCCTGAATCAGGTCCGGAAGCAGATCAACCGCATCTAAAAAAGACAGAAAGAGATGTTCAAGCAAATTTCCAAGTTGAATCCACCGTCCGTCACGGCACTGCACCGGATGGTAATTGAGCGTGGGCAGCCCTGGCATCTGAAGACCGGTACCTTCGCCGTACTTCAAAGGGTCGCGGTCCTGCAGTTGCCGAATCAAGACAGCGCCCAAATCGTAAGGCAACGTGCCCTGAGCCAGACTCGTCTCGATGCGGTGCCCTTGACCGCTCTCCTCTCTCTCAAGCAAGGCCGCAAGAATTCCCTGAACGGCCCCCTGAGCCGCCGCATGGGAGGCCACACCCAACGCCGCAAACACTGGGCCCTGCCTTTTTTTTTGATCACTAAAAATAGAGAGACGTCCTGTTCGGGCCGTGACGATCCCCTCGTAACCCGGCAAATGAGCCTCGGAACCGCCTGGGCCAAAGCCCGTGATCGAAGCATGAATCAGCGCTGGGTTCTCGGCCATCAAAGTTTTACAGCCGATCCCCATCCGCTCGGCACGACCTGGAGAAAACGAAGATAGAACAACGTCCGCCCCCCTGACTAAGCGGATTAATTCGGCTCGCCCCGATGATTGAGCGAGATCGATTTCTATGCTTCGCTTACCTCGCAGCCACAGAGGCCAAGCGGGTAAATCTCGAAAAGAATCGCCTCCCGGCCTTTCTACCTTAATCACATCTGCGCCAAAATCAGAGAGAACAGTGGTCGCGTACCCACCTACGGGTCCCGAGGAAAGATCGATCACCCTGATCCCATCGAGCGGTCGCGACATTTTGTCTCCACCTATCATGAAAAACATTCACACTCAGCCCATACGTCGATGGATCGCATGAATCGGGTTCTCTACAACGAAAGGCTGAGCGTACTCCTATGAGTCTTTAAGACCTCTTGGACCAGAGCCTAGAAGATACCGCTAGAATTAGTGCGTGGTTAACACTTTCTCTGGAATTACCCCATAGGCAGCCTCACTCTATTCTTCAATCTCTTTACTTTAAGAGGTGAATCCAGATAAAATAGAGTCATCGTGAAATGTATTCATCAGCGACCTCTATCCCGCGCAAAAGAGCAAACCTTGCTCAGTTCTCGATGGGCTCGCGACTCACTGCTCACACATTTTTTTGGCATTCTCGCCCTCAGTCTCGCCATCCTATTCGGTGGTTCCTTACTGGCCTTTTCTGCGAACGCTCAAACCCTCTACCTAGATGAGCAGTTTGGCTTCACACGGACCACCGGAGTCACTTACGCCACTCAACTCGTAGGATCTCCCGCGACCAATATGGATCTTAAGCTCGAACTGTTTCAACCCTCTGGCGCTGGTGTGCCCGCCCAAAATCCTGGGCTCATCTTGATCCATGGAGGCGGCTTTGTTGGGGGAAATCGATTCAGCGGCAGACTGATTGAAATCTGCGAAGAAATGGCCAAACGAGGCTGGGTCTGCATCTCCATCGACTATCGCCTGAGTGGAGATGATCCGGTTGTCAATTCTAATTTTCAAATTATCGAAACTGTGGTGAATGACTCAGGCGAATCCAGTGAAGGCGCCGCAATCGCGGCCGCAAGCGAAGACGCATGGGCGGCCTTTAACTGGATGATTGACAACGCCGGCTCTTTAGGAGTCGACCCTGAACGCATTGGGATCGGTGGATCCTCGGCAGGCGCAGTAACGGCTCTGATCGTAGGCTACGTCCTCGATGATTTAAGCATTTCGGCCAAAGGCAGCATCGATGCCGTTTTCGACATGTGGGGAACCCTAGGCGATACCCCGGCCTCTATCCAAGCAGACGATCCCCCTCTTATGATTGCTCACGGCGAGGACGATACCACGGTTTCCGTCAGTGGCGCCTACGCGCTTCGAGACCAAAGCGATCTGGTCGGGCTCCCCTATGAAATTCATGTATTCCCCGATACTGGGCATGGTTTCAACATCTTTAATTATGAGGTGGCCCCGGGCGAATCAACATTCGAACGTTTTGTCAGCTTCTTCTACGTGCATGTCGCACTGGAGACTGGAGTCGAAGTTCCGCTACTGAGCGGATGGGCGGCGGCTGGCCTTGTGGCTCTTCTCACCGGCGCTTCAATCGCTCAGATTCAATCCAGAAGACGAGGGACGCTTCGGCGAGCCTCCCATCAGCCCACTAATCTTTGACGGACTCCTCCGACCGACTTCGAAGATACTTTCGAAGCATGGCGTCGTGCCGACTCGTATCACTCCGTACCCCAGGTCTCACAAAAGAAGGCCAACGCGGCTTAGCCCCTTGAGGGGTATCTCCCATGACGGTCACGCGCTGAATCACTCTCTCCTGATCAAAGTCACTCAAGACCATATGCTGGGTGCATCGATTATCCCAGATAGCGACTGCACCTTGGGACCAGCGGTAACGAACATGGAACCGCGGACTTGAAACCCATTGCTTTAAATAACCCAACAGAAGATCACTTTCAGTCGCACTGAGCTCAACAATCCGACGCGTAAAGTGTTCGTTAACAAAAAGAACTTTTCGACCGGTCTCTGGGTGAACGCGAACCATGGGGTGAATCATCATGATTTCGGGCCGTCCATGGGGCTCCGCATTGTGAAGCGCTGAAAGACCTTCGCAAAGGTCTCGAAGAGGCTCTGAGAGTTCTTCAAAAGCCATATAGAGATTCGCCCAAAGCGTATCTCCTCCAATTTCAGGACATTTCACCATGCGCAGAATTGAGACCCGCGCGGGCTCAGGCATGAAGCTCAAATCGCTGTGCCATTCGTCCGCCACGCCGCCTCGGCTCGCCTTCAACTCAAGAATCTTGGCCGCGTCGGTCTCGCTTTCAACATCGGAGTGCATGAGATGAGGATGGGCTTCAAGTTCACCAAAAAGCTCACCAAAGCGAACATGCTCCGTCGCTGTCAAACTCTGGTCAGGGAAAAAGAGCACTTGATGCTCCCAGAGTAAGTCTTCGATCTCACGAGCCTGCGAGGATTTTATATCGGTAAGCTGAACGCCTCGAATCTCGGCCCCAAGCGAATGGGCCAACCGCTTTACCTGAGCGTTTTTCAACATAGTGATCTCTAAACCTCTAGGCTTTGGTTTAAGAAAGAGCCGACCCGTCTCTGCCGCATCTGACTTGAGAACAACCTAGAGCCTAACGGCTGTTGGGAGCGACGAACAGGGCTAAACTGGCTGGGAGACCTTCACTCATGACCCTTCCCCCGTTGAGAACTCTAAAAGCCACCCTCGTACTCCTCGCCCCCTCTTTCGCGAGCAGTCTCTTCATGCCTTGGACCGCGCTCACTCAGCCAGACGATCCCACTACCGTACGGTTCAGTAAATCCTGTGCCTCACAAGTTCTCGAAGTCCAAATTTGGAACCGCATTCAGTACCGGTGGGATTCGCATCCGGAACACCCGTATATCCTTTCCGAAAGCTGTCAGATCGAAGATGCCGGCTACCTGATGAATGAAATCCGAGTTCGCTGCCTCAGAACAGATGCGCGTACCCTCGAGCCTTGGACAGAAGGAGTCAGGGTCTACGACCCTGGCGTCATCGATCGATGCACCCTTCCTAAATCGAGGAAACCCGTTCTACAGATCGAGTCGCCGGCCAAAGGCGAAATCATTCGAAACGAAACTCAGCTTGTGCACGTCAAAGGAAGAACCATTTTTGAGACCATTCAAAAGAACAGACCGCAAAGTCTAATTGCCGCGAAGCTTTTACAGCAGCTCCAAGAAACTCTTCCTGAAATCAAGTCAGCCCTCGTCGAGAACTTGACCACTGGAGACGATGCGATTGAAGTGGCCTTTCAGCCGTCAGGAGAGTTTGAAGCCCTCGTTGGCCTTCGAACCGGCGAGAATCTCATACGAGTCCGCATCACCGATGAAAACGGGCAAGTTGGATCTGAAGAGATTCTCGTAATTTTCGACATCTCTCTGTTGCGCCAAAAATGGCTTCAAGCAGAGCGAGAACGCATTCAACGCTTTCGAAAAAACAAGGTAAGCGGGCAGGTTGATGTTGAAGTCCTTGACCCCTGAGTCCGTCGAGACAGAGACCTCAAAACTCAAAACACACCTAGCCTTATGGTCAAGGCTAGCCTGACCACATTACGGTATGGTCGATCTAGGATCACGCTCCACGTGACTTGAACAATCCAGCCCATTCAGTGATCAAGCAAGCTCAAATCATGGTCACCCGCTAGATAGGGAACAGAATGAAACAACTCCGAGAATTTCAGACAGACTTCCTCTCCTTCTGGGACCTTTCATACCTTGGCGTAGACATAGGCATTTCGGTTGCGATCGCCTTTATTCTTGCTTTCGCTTGGCTTTTTCGAAAAAAAATTCCACAGTTGCTGCTCTGGCTTCTCAAAAAAGCTTTTCGCTCTGAACGCCACCCTCTCGTCGACGAGACCCTAGACGCCGCACGATCCCCCCTCGAAGTGACTATCCTGGCGGTCAGCGTCCTCATCGCTGTTCGCATAGCCGGCCTGGAAACTCTCGAAGGCGGCTTTCTTCACCTCTTCCTGCGTTCCATCATCATCATCATTGTCTTCTGGACTCTTGTTCGAATGGTGAACCCCATGCTCACGCACTCATTCGGTCGATTCTCCACGGGCCAAGAGGCTGTTTTGCGGGAATTTGCCGAGAAGGGACTGCGTATCCTCTTCGTCCTTCTCGGCCTCTCCGCCATTCTTGAACAGTGGAACATTAATGTTGTCGGCCTATTGGGAAGCTTAGGTCTGGTTGGAGCCGCCGTAGCCCTTGGAGCGAAAGAGTTTTTCTCCGACATCCTCGGCGGCATCATCTTGATTCTTAATCGGATGGTGGATCGAGGAGATTGGATTCGCACACCTGACCTTGAGGGCACGGTGGAACACGTAGGACTTCGGTCAAGTAATATTCGCCAGTTCGATAAAGCGCTCGTCACGGTACCAAACTCGATGCTGGTCGATCGTGCGCTCATCAACTTCACCCGCATGACCAATCGACGTATCTATTGGAAGATCGGTCTGGAGTACCGCACGACGCAAGATCAGTTACGAGCCATCGTAAAAGAGATCTCTGAATACATTCACGAGACAGAGAATTTTGAAACGAACCCAGATCGCGTGCTCACTTTTGTTTTTGTCGACTCTTTCGGCGACTCAAGCATCGACCTCATGGTTTACTGCTTCACAAAAACAACCAATTGGGGCGAATGGCTCGAAGTTAAACAAGACTTGATCTACCAAGTCAAAGAAATCGTTCAAAGGAATGGAACCGGATTCGCCTTCCCCTCAACCTCCCTGTATGTCGAGTCTCTTCCTTTCGGAACACCTGAAGCCTTTCCCGGTGAGCCCAGTCAGGCAAGCCTCAGCCCCTCAGAAAGCTAAGGTCAATTCGCGTCACGAGAAGCCATCCAAGCCTTTCGCGTGAAGCTCTTAAAGGGTCGGTGCTTACAGAGGAGTCGTTTCGGCGGGCTCTTCGGTGGCGTACCGCTCCCGATAGAGTTCGGCTTGATCGTCCGGGAGACGACACCAGGTCGCCAGCCAGAAAATGAGCAAGGCGAAGATCACGACGCCGACTTCATCCCAAGGCAGACCCAACATCGCTAGACCACCTCCGAAACGTCCCAGATAAGAAAAAAGACCTGCGCCCACTAGATAAGGAAGTAACCAAATCGCTTCCCTCAAATCGAGCTCACGGGCATTTAATTGGCCCATCCCGAGACGAAACATAAAGACCAAAACGCCCACCAAGGTCGCTACCGATAAACGAAGGTACGTATCCCAGCCACTCCAGTAGACGATCAAGGTCGAAATCACAAAGGCCAGAGGCGCAGCGACATTCGCCAAGGGCAATCGAAATACACGGTCCGTGGAGGCCATCTGATAGCGCAAGGCCACAAGACAAATCGGACCTGAGGCAAAAGACAAAGTAATCGCGGCTCCATTCAAAGCCACCGCTTCTGTGAAAGGCATCCAAAGTAAGACGGCGGCACCGAAAAACAGATTGAACAGGAGCGCTCGAAAAGGTACGCCGCGATCCGAGAGAGTTGTAAAGGAACTCGGGAAGAATCCATTCTGCCCCAGCGCGTACCCGAGCCGCGCATTGGAACCCGTGGCCACCAACCCTCCGCCTAAAGGCGCCACGACTGCTCCGGCGTAGAGGGCCACATTCGCCCATCCGATGCCAGCCGCTGCCGCAACCGCCGCAACCGGGCCCAAATGATCAGGGAAATTAAGACGACTCCATCCTTGACTTAACTCGGCAGGCGGAATCGAACCAATAAAAGCTATCTGCAAAAGCATGTAAATGGCCACGCAGATAATGACCGATAACGTCAGCCCAATGGGAATCGTGACACGCGGACGCTTCACCTCGCCCGCCATATCAATGGCATGGCGAAAACCGATCAGAGCGAAGATCACTCCTCCGCTTGAAACCCCCGCCAGAACCCCATCGATCCCATAAGGAAGAAAGCCCCCAAATTCAGTAAAATTCTCGATCCGCATATGCCCTATGACCAGGGCGCCTCCTACAAGGAGAGGGACACCGAGCTTCACCCAAGTGAGGCTTGTATTCGCTCGAGCAAACACGCGAACCCCCAAAGCGTTAATGGCCACAAAGAGACACAACACTCCAAGAGCCACACCCCGACCGGCCAAACTCAACGTTTGCGCCTCACTGCCAGACTCGTAAAGCCAGGGGAAGACATGTCCGAGATAATCAAGCATGGCAAATGTCTCAATAGGCGCAGCCGTGTTGTAACCGATCCAAGCCGTCCATCCCAAAAGCATGCTGGTCACGTCGCCGTGTGTGAAGTGAGGAATACGGGCAATGCCTCCGGCGACGGGGAGCAATGCCACGATTTCAGCAAAACACAGAGTCAGAAGCAGCATAGCAACGCCTCCGATCATCCATGAAATCAGCGAACCGGGCCCCGCCACCTGGGCGGTCAAAAGCGGAGCAAAGAGCCAGCCTGAACCAATAATCCCGCTCACCGCCACAAAAGTGAGCCCAGTGAGCCCGATGGATCGCTGAAGAGCCAAGCTTAAGGACCTTTCTGACACTCATGCCCTGAGGCTAAAACAATCAGGAGATCAACAAAAAATGTTCATAACCCAGTTAGGGTCACGCGACTCCTGCAGGATACCGCGTATGAGAGGGTTGTCATAGACAATTCCAAACAGTTCTCCACGACAACATCCTTGCGCTGAGCATTGCGGTTTCGGGTCTCAAACGACCCTCTCCCCACCAGGAGTCATCCATGCAACGACATGGCGGAATGCGCTCTCCGACTGCGGTAACCTCTCCCCTCAATGTTAGATTTTCTACGACGAAGTATGCGCCCCATTCTCGGTGTGGGTCTATTTACTGTTGCTCTCTTGGTATTGGACCGGCAGCTGCATGCTCATACACTCGCTCAAGTCACCGCACAGCTGTACTCGATTCCTAATGGGGTCCTGCTGATCGCTCTCGGTCTCACCATCGCATCGTACGTCACCCTGACCTTCTACGACGTACTTGCGCTTCGCTACGTCAAGGAGTCACTGCCCTATTACAAGGTCAGCCTAACCTCGTTCATCGCCTACGTGTTTAGTATGGACTTAGGTCTGACGGTCCTCGGCAGCAGCGCAATCCGATATCGGCTTTATACATTGTGGGGACTCTCGGCGGGCAACATCGCAAAAATTGTAGCTTTCTCTTCATTCACCTTCTTTGTCGGCGTGTTGGGCGTGGGCGGGCCACTCCTCTTGTTTCAGGCAGTCCCCATTCCTGCAAACCTGAATCTCCCCATTGAATCCACTTGGCCGGCCGGACTCATCCTCACCAGTGCCTTCGTCGCCTTGATGATCATGACAGCCGTGCGTACAAAGCCGATCTCATTTCGCAGTTTTACTTTGACTTTGCCCTCTCCCAAATTAGCGCTGATGACTTTACTCGTTGCAGCCACAGATTGGGCTTTGGCGTCCGGCGTCCTCTGGATGCTCTTGCCTAAAGCCGAGGGGCTCGACTTTTTCACCTTTATCTCTATTTTCCTAACCTGCGAAGTCCTCGGATTGATCTCCACCGTACCAGCGGGGCTCGGCGTTTTCGAAGGAATCGCCATCGCACTCTTGGCTCCCTATATGGCAGCCTCAGACACACTCGCAGCGCTCGTGGCATGGCGAATCATCTACTTTCTCCTGCCCATCTTTGTGGCGATCTCAACCCTTGGCGTCATCGAAGCCCTCCAGCAGCGGTCCTCACTCACTCGAGTCCGTGAGCTGGCTTCTAAATTGGGGCCCTCTATTCTGCCGCGCATGCTTGCGGCCGGTGTTCTCGTCTCGGGAATACTTCTTGTGATTGCGGGCTTTGCCCCCGCGGCGACCTCTCACGTCGAAATACTCAAGCACGCAATACCGCTGCCTTTACGAGCCGTCTCGCACCCGCTCAGTGTCATCAGCGGCTTTGGACTGATTCTCTTAGCCCGTGGTCTCCAGCAACGGGTAGACACCACCTACTACGCAACGCTCTTCTTCCTCGCCATCGGTGCATCGACTTCGCTGCTTCGAGGCAGCCACTTTCTGCTGGCTACTGGATTGAGCCTGATCTTTTTATCGTTGATCCCCTGTCGCTCATTCTTCTACCGACATGGGAAGTTTATTCCCCACGCACTTCCCAAAGAACTGACTGGACTCATCGCCATCGGGGCAGTGGGCGCTATCTGGTTTGCCACGTGGACACATCAAGGCAGCTCGTATGCGGCTGATCTATGGACAGATGTGGGGTGGGATGCTGACGTTTCAAACTCACTAAGAACCCTCGGCTTGCTCCTTGTCTTCATCACCTCTCTCATCATCTGGCGAGTGACTCGGCCTCGCCCCCCCGGAGCGAAGACAGCCTCCACACAGGAACTCGATCGTGCTCAACCCATTGTTGAAGCCTCTCCTGATTCCGCTTCCTACTTGGCTCTATTGGGAGATAAAAAACTGCTCTTCTCTTCCGAAGGCGACGGATTTTTAATGTATGGCATCACGGGAAAATCATGGGTTTCTATGGGCGGACCCGTTGGCCCCCAAGCCGCTCGGGCTGAACTGGCTTGGTCGCTCCGAGAGCTCAGCGACGAATTTGGCGGATGGCCCGTCTTCTATGAAGTCGGCCCTGAAGACATTCCACTCTATCTCGACTTGGGCCTTTCTATTCATAAGCTGGGTGAAATGGGACGTGTCCCCCTCGAAGACTTTAATCTTGAAGGCTCGTCCCATAAAAGCATGCGACAAACGCTGCGAAGAGCTGAGCGTGACGGTTGCGAATTCGAAGTGCTTTCGCCCGCAAGCGTGCCCGAAGTCATCGATCAACTGGAGAACATCTCGAACAGCTGGCTCGAAGGCAAAAATACGAGAGAGAAAAGTTTTTCTCTCGGATCATTTCAACGTGACTACATGACACGATCGCCGGTGGCGATCGTAAAGCAATCCGACAAGATCGTGGCCTTCGCAAACCTTTGGGCCAGTGGCGAGCAGGAAGAAGTCTCTCCAGATCTAATGCGCTTTGATCCTGAAAATTCGCCCAATGGTGTCATGGACTACCTCTTCATCGAATCAATGCTCTGGTCTCAAAACCAAGGTTACCGTTGGTTCTCTCTCGGAATGGCCCCCTTTTCAGGACTCCCTGAACATAGACTCGCCCCTGTATGGAGCCGGATCGGGACCCTTCTCTTCCAGCACGGCGAACATTTTTACAACTTCCAAGGCCTTCGAAGGTATAAAGAAAAGTATCATCCCGTCTGGGAACCCCGCTACCTCGCCTCACCGGGAGGAATGGCTTTTCCCATGGCGATTAAGAATGTGGCGAAACTCGTCTCCGGCGGCATCACTGGGGTCGTCCACCGTTGACCACCCATCGCTTGATCGGCCTGCTCGTGGCCCTTGTACTCTTGATGGGTTGCTCACGCACGCATCTTCCCATTGTCACCCTGCCTTCGGAAGAGGATGGTCATGCCTACGTGGCCATCATCATCTCGGGAGATGGGGGCTGGGCCACCATCGACAAGGAGATTGCTCAGCACCTCGGCCGGAAAGGCATCCCTACTGTGGGCCTGGACTCTCTCCGCTACTTCTGGTTCCCTCGGACTCAAACCGAAGTCGGCCAAGCCCTCACCCAAGTTCTGGCCCAAGCCGATCTCTCATGGACCGATCGAAAATTTATATTGATCGGCTTTTCGCGAGGCGCTAACGCACTTCCCTTTATGATTGAAGAGATTTCGCCCACACTGCGTGACCGGATTGTACGAGTTGCCCTGCTCTCTCCCTCTGCCGGGACAGCCTTTGAATTTCGTCTCCGCGATTGGTTTGACAACAGCCCCGTCAAAAATGCTTTGCCCATGGAACCTGCCCTGGAAGCCTTGGGTGATCTCGACGTGCTCTGCATCTACGGCGAAGATGACCCCGATGCGGTCTGTCCACATCTTCCTCCAGGACTGGTCACCGTCATTGCTTTTCCGGGCGGCCATCATGTCCACTCAGAATACTCTGAAGTGGTCCGCGATATTCTCAGGGGCCTTCCTCAGCTTTCTGAGAAGCGGTGATCCTCTATGGGTTCATCTCATAACGATCCTGGAGAGGGAGGACATCCTTCGTCCAAACACGATCGTAACGCTCTG
>JACLAC010006444.1_pt1 | contig 20687 bp, 13 predicted proteins | sample 8027881 | NCBI WGS metagenome assembly JACLAC01 (sample SAMN15725517, study PRJNA655200) | protist metagenome | isolation source: fluorescence activated cell sorting (FACS) single amplified genomes of... | place: Spain: Blaines Bay Microbial Observatory, Mediterranean Sea | collected 2016-01-19 | reverse complement strand
ATTATCCATAAAAGTGGTGCGCCTACACAGCACTGGTTATTTGTTCATTGCCAATAACCAGACCTGTGTACCTGTTAATCCGGAATTCGGTAGGAAAATCTCATATATAATTAAGTATAATAATTAGTAGTCCAAATAAGAATCACCATATTGGATTTCTATATTCAGATTTCACCTCCAAACTCCAAACTCCAAATCATACAGAAACAATATCATATTCCTTTTTCGGATATATACAAACATGATATATCAAAATGGGAATAATGGTATCAAAATATGATATAAATATGATATAAATATAATAGAATTGATGTCATCTCTCCATTTGTTTTTGATATTTTGATATTGGATTTCCCATCTCTAGATTTCATTCACTTCCAAATGCCAATTATTGATCAAATCTATGATGAATGTGATGAATGTGATGAATGGAAAGGAGTTTAAAATGATCCATTTCCATGAGACGAAAGCAAGCGGAAAAAAAAAAAAGTTTGTTACAACAAAACCTCTTACATTCCGTTATTTGTTAATTATTAAAAAGTAGGTATTAATATTAGATAAGATTTAAATTTTATTATCATTATTTTTTTTTTGAAGAAATTATATTATAATATAGATTATATTCTAATTTTGATTGAAATATAATAATAATAATAAATTAATTGGATTACACATATATATATATATATATAACAAATAACATGTCTACCATAGGTGCAATTGTCCCACCAATATTAACTACCATATATGCAATGCGCTCATCCGCATTGGATTTATCAGGTATAATAGCATCATGGGTTGTTGGTGTACCAACTGGTTATGCATCCCATAGAATGATGTTACATGTAAGTTTATTATATTAGCCATACAATTACCATATAAATATATATATCACATAAAAATTGCTTTTTTAAATATCCATACTAACCACACACACACACAGTTATATTTATTTTTTTTCTCTTCGTCTAGAATAACAAGAGTTGGTGAAGGTATTAAAAAAGTATTAGAAGGAAATGAATTTAAAAAAGGTGGTGGAAGGAATTATATTCAAGTATTTTCTAATGGTGGATGGCAAACAATTATTGCATCTTTATATATTTATTTTTTTCGTAATCAATTATTGTTTTCTTCTCAAAAAAAACAAAAAAAAAAAAAAGAGAAGGAAGAGGAAGTGGAAGGAAAAAAACCAACAACAACAATAATGAAAAATCAAAAAGATCAACAAATGATAATCGATAAAGATAATGAAAATATTTCTTTAAAAACATATTTACAATGCTTCAGTTTAGCAGCATATGCATGTTCTTGTGGTGATACCTGGGCATCTGAATTAGGTATATTATCACAAAGCAATCCAAGATTAATTACAATGCCATGGAAAATTGTACCGTATGTATTTATGTATTTTATATCTTCTTCTTCTTCTTATTATTACATCAAGGCTATTATCTAACATATAAATATATACATACATACATACATACATACATACATACATACATACATACATACATACATATCATACATACATACATATATACATATATATAAAAACATAATAATATATACAGAAAAGGTACAAATGGTGGTGTTAGTTTTATTGGATTATTAGCATCGGCAGGTGGTGGAATATCAATTGGATTAGGACATGCTATATATGATTTAATTTTTGTTCGTAGTTATAAACGTTCAATCAGTAAATTTAAAATCTTTACATCTACTGTATTATTTGGTGGATCAATGGGATTGATTGGTAGTATGATCGATTCCATATTAGGTGCATTTTTTCAATATAGTGGTAGTGTTGATATTACCGTAGGCAAAGAAGTTATTAAACGTATAGTAACAAATCCAAATCATCCAAATAATAAATGGATTACCGGTATCAATATATTATCAAATCATCAAGTCAATTTGATTTCCATCATTTTAACATCATTTATTGGATATTATACATCAGAATATTTCTTTGGTATTGAAAAAATAAAACGAAGAAATAGAAAAGAGAAGAAAAATTAAGAAATTAAAGTAGTAGTGAAATCATGAATAGTAGTGGTGGTATTATAAGTGGTAACAATACACCAATGAATATGTATACATATGGAAGTTTAAATGGTGTTGGTCCAAATGATTTGCCGGATGTGAATTTTCAAGAAGTGGCTGATTATTTTAATTTAAGTTCACCATTATTAAGTATGTCCTCATTAGTTGGTGGACAAAGTACTGGTAGTGCAAAAGGTAAAGCGAAATTTACATTTTTGATGATTTTGATGTTCAATCAAGTACAAAAAATAGGACAAATAAAAGACGTGGTGTTAATCCAAGTGTTGCAGCGATTATTAATAATCCATCATCGTCGTTATCACGTAATAACAACAAGAAACATAATCGTCGTGGTGGTGTTGATATGGATGATGATAATTTATTACAACCACCTAAAAAACGTAAAAAAAAAGGTGTTATTAGTGTAAATACGGAATTAGCAAATAATCCAAATAGTAATAATAGTAATACCAAACATCAAGGAAGTAATGATAATAAAAATAACAATTCATCGTATGGTAATAATAATAAAGGGAGTAAGAAGATGAAAGAATTACCACCAAGTGCAAGATTTGCAAAGGAAATGTGGGGTAGGAAACGGTGAACGGTGAGAGCAAAAACATGGCAAATATAAAATATGTACCAATAGTTAGTGTGTGTGTAGTAGGTAAATAGTATTGTGTGTGTATAAATATATATATATTATATAGGGATATTGTAGTTGGTAGTATATAAATGTATATATTAATTATTCTGTCAATATCGTCATCCCTTTCACTTGTTGATACCCGTTTGATCCATCTCTTTTATATTGTTTTATAGCTTTTAATTGTGATTTCATATTATCACTAAGTTGATTATTTTTTAGGTACAATATCTTTAATGTATTGTTTGTTTTTAATACATCAATAATACTTTGTATTCCACTATCATCAGTAATATTATTGTTACGTAGGTCCAAGTAAGTTAATGTATTGTTTGTCTTTAATCCTTCACCAATACTTTGTACATCAGTAATAATATTACCCCATAGGGACAATGTTGTTAATGTATTGTTTGTTTTTAATCCTTCACCAATACATTGTACATCAGTAATATTATTACTATGTAGCTTCAATTTTTGTAACGTCTTGTTTGTTTTTAATCCTTCACCAATACTTTGTACATCAGTAATATTATTATTCGCTAGGTGCAATGTCGTTAATGTATTGTTTGTTTTTAATCCTTCACCAATACTTTGTACATCAGTAATTTTATTATAATGTAGTTTCAATGTCGTTAATTTATTGTTTGTTTTTAATCCTTCACCAATACATTGTACACCAGTAATCTTATTACTAGATAGGTCCAATTTCTTTAATGTATTGTTTGATTTTAATCCTTCACCAATACTTTGTACATCAGTAATATTATTATTATCTAGGTACAATTACTCTAATCTCTTGTTTGTTTTTAATGCTTCACCAATACTTTGTACATCAGTAATATTATTATAATCTAGGCGCAATAATGTTAATGTATTGTTTGTTTTTAACAATTCACCAATACTTTGTACATCAGTAATATTATTAGTACCTAGGCGCAATTCTGTTAATGTATTGTTTGTTTTTAACAATTCACCAATAGCTAATGCATCCTCATCCGTGAGATTTTGATATTTCAAATCCACTTTCGTCTTCCCATCAAATTCTTTTTTCCATTTAATATATGCAGGACTATTTATATCGTATATCAACTTCTCCTTTCTTACACTTTCTTTCTTTTGCGAAGTTTTCACCTGATACTTTGTTACTCCCAAATATTCTTTTGTTGATTCAGAAATATCTGATGTATCGAATACTGCAGTTAATATTTTTATTTGTTTTTTTTCTGTGACAATATTAACATTTTTATTATTATTATTTCTCTTTTCTTCGTCGTTGCTACTGTTTTGCTTATCATTTTTCTCGTGCTTCTTCTTCAGCATCTTCTTCCTGGTGTGATTATTATTATTACTATTATTATTATTATTATTATTCCCATCATCTACTGGCCTTTCATAATCATTACCATCTCTTATTGGCACAACTAATTCACGCCCCTCATCCTCCTTCTTCAAACTTTCATCATCTTTAAATATTGTATCGGTAATAGTACTATGAAAATAACCATTTTGAACAGGTTCATTTACAATCACTAAAAACTCTTTTGCACGTGTCATAGCACGATACAATGTTGTTTTATTTTTATTATGTTGCGTGCGCAATTCACTAATTTTTACACCAAAACCAACCACGATAGCAATATCATATTCTAACCCATCTTGATTTGCAATGGTATCTACTACCATTTGTACGGATTTATATTCCAACTGTGGAAATTTTCCAAACATTTCTTCAGCACTGAATAACTCAAATTTTAGACGTTTTTTTGTATTCAATTCGTTTTGTAAAAGATTTTTGAACTCGTGTTGGTCAAATTTTGCGTTATTACCAGGAATGATAATAGAAATACGATGATTTAAATCCCAAAACCCTTCATCATGCGATTTTCTATTTTTTGCATACTTTATTGCCTCTATTGTTGTACGAACGTATGCATTTAGAATCTGGTCGTTTTGAACATCTACCATAAACATTTTCACCGCTTCACCAAATTGTTTGGTTTTGCATGTTGGTGTTTGTTCCATATGTTTAAATAAATGCGATGCTAAAGTAATTCGTTGCGTTGATCGTACTACATCATGTAATTCTATGTTGTAAATATTTCCCATTGTTTGATCATCATTACCATCTTCTTCTTCTTCTTCAGCAGCTGCTTCTTTTATTCTACTTTCTATGTCTTTTATAGTTGACGGATCTTGGGATGGATCGGTAAGTATAATCCGTCTTTTTGCTGTATAAAAATGTTGACGATGTATTTGTTTCCATTCTCTATTCTTTTCATGTATAATATGATGTGCTTCATCTACAACAATCAAATTGTATTCGTCCACACGATTTGCATTTTGAATCTTCTCAAAATGTAAATATACTGGCTGATCGTACGCATCTTGTTTTAATATACATTGGTGTGGTTTATATCCTGTATTTTCAGTACAAAAATGTATACAATTTAAAATTAATTGTGGGTCATATTTCGCTACATCATCTTCTTTTGTCTCATCATCACTTTTATCTTCTTCTTTAGTATTTATAATACGAATTAAAATCCATCTTGCTAAAAATTTTGCAAAGCCATTTTTTGTGCATACAAACAAGATTTTTGTCTTTGAATTTTGTTTAATTTCTTTAATAATAAAATCTAATGCCAAATATGTTTTACCAGATCCAGCTGGACCGTGAATATGAATATTATTGGTGGTTTTATTATTGTTGTTGTTTTTATCTTCGTGATATTTATCTAGCTTTCTTCGCTGATCTTGCGTAAGCGTATCCTGTGCGAGTCTACCTTCTTCGCATATCTCTCTCAATGTATTCAATAATTGCGTTTGTTCCGGTAGACAATCGATGTTGATATTCTTGCATCCTATCTTTGTGGCAATTTTCTGAAGATCACCAATTTGCATCATACTAAAATTTTCTATCATACTATTAAGATTTTCTGGATTCATCTTGATATACGTTTGAAATAAGTTACAGAATATTGCTCCAGTATACTTTACTTCAGCAATACTAGGTTCATTATTATTATTATTATTTTGTAGTTTTTCACGTAATATTTCTTCTTCCACTTTTTTTGGTACTGACGCTGCATTGTTTTTTATATTTGTTTGTACAAGTGGGATGATTTGTTTTTTTAATATTCGTGGTTTCGCTTTTAAAATTTTCTTCATACCAACTTCCCAGTATTCGCGATCGCCTCGATTTAAATCAATAAAATTGATTTTACCTATATTACGTAAATGTTCTGGACATTTCTTCAATAATCGTCCAATATCATTTTTTAATTTCACATCTATAACTACTACCATCGGTTTTTTATATTCCATGGCCCATTCTAACTCTTTAATACAAAAAGGTCTTTCAAAATACGTTTCGCTAACGATTGTTAAAAAGAATTTGGAATTTTGTACCCCTTCTTTCATCGCTGCCTCATCACGCTCATCCATTTTTACATCTAACCAACAGGTTTTTTTCTCTACATATATCATATGTGACCATATCCCTTCAGCTAATACAGCACCATCTTTTTGTGCATGCGATACGAAGTAATCCCAGTGTCCAGGGTCATTCAAAATAACACTAGTATTCATTGTCAAAGATGCCATAGTTATAAATAAGTTATGATAAGCAAAGGGGGTAGTTGCTTTTGTTACAATAGTTAATGTAATTATTAGAAATCGTTGGATGTAAGTGTTACTTTCAGGACACGCATAAATATAACTTTGTGCGATATAGTATAAATATTAACCTTAGTTGAAATTTTAAATCAATTTATCAATTTATTCATTTATTCATCATAGCTAATTAAGTCCTCAACAATCATCAAGTTAAAGTCGTCAAGTGCATCAATAACCTGAAGTCGTCAAAAATTAGTTCTGCAATAAGTGATGTTACGTACTTGTTAGTGTAGGGGTTGGCTTTCGGTATAAAATATCATCCCTTAAAACCTCAAATAGCATGGAATAGCATTGTCGACATTCATATAGTTTAAGTTCAGTCCATCTTTTTATTTGATCATCTTATAACCGGTATCCACACATATAAATGCGTGCCTTGCATGGTGCCGTGATGGGCTATGGGAGAAAGAAAGATATGGAATCGATAAGAAATATTATATTATATGATACTAGTAAAGAGCAGGATTAGATCATTTACAATTATTAAACAATGGACACGGCATTGACATTCGTTGCAGGCGCTGCGTTGGCAGTATATTTTGTTGCAAAAAACAGGACAACAGCTACATCATCAAAGGGAGAAAAAAAAGCAAAAAGAAATAATATCAAAGGATTGGAAAAAAAAGTATTAAGTGGTGCAAATTATCGTATTGGTATTATTAAAGCTCGATGGAACTCAGATATTACCGATTCACTTTCCAATGGATGCAGACAAGCATTGTATGATTGTGGTGTAAAAGAAGAAAATATTATTGAACTACAAGTACCTGGTAGCTATGAATTAGTTAGTGCAACCAAAACGTTGCTTGATTCCGGTAAAGTCGATGGTGTTGTGCCAATTGGTACTTTGATAAAAGGTGAAACAATGCATTTTGAATATATTTGCGAATCAGTTTCATCTGGCTTAATGCAATTAAATTTGGATCAAAAGTACTCAAAACAAGTAGTGTTGTTTGGTGTATTAACATGTTTAACTGAAAACCAAGCTATTGTACGCTCTGGTTTAATTAAAGGTGGACATAATCATGGATCTGATTGGGGTTATGGTGTAGTTGAAATGTTAAATTATCAAGATCAAGTTAAAAGTTTGTAAAAACACCACCATTATTATATTTGAAATAATATCTTTGCGAGATATACGATATGGTTATACGAGACGAGAGATTATACGAAGCGTAAGATATATCGAGAGTGCAACCATAGAAAACTTTTAATACATGCCTTTGGTTTTTGTATGCAAAGTAACTGGAGTTGCGAGAGATATTCTAAATAAAATATTAACATAATCGTGTTTATATAAACATTTATTTTAAAAAATTTATGATATCATACATTTTTACGAGCTGCGTAATACGATTACACTCTAACTCCTCGTATATTTTATTAATTACTTCAAACACACACAAAACTTATATTATATTAAAATCCAATTTTTACTGCTGCACAAAAGAATATTGTGGATAGAATTATATAATATTGGATTTTTCTATCATCATTATTTCTATTTTTTACATTTTTTTGATTTGTTATCGTGTCGTTACTCTTGTTGTTTTCATTAAAATCATACAATACATTTACATTTTTACATAATGGTAATGTTGGTTGTTTATGCAATGGTAAACCATACATTACAGCATATCTTGCTGCTCCAATTGCAGAACTATCATTTACATATAACAAGCGTTTTATTACCGAGTTGCCTTTTTCCTGTTCTCGTAGTACCTTTACAAACGCTGATTGTAACAATGCCCAACTTTTAAACATAGAACCAATACATATAACATCTACCTTTTTATTATTTACAATTTGTAATGCTTTATGAGTACTATTTTGTTGTAAAACACCATTGACCATCTCACCTAATTCTTTCCCAGCAATATTGAAAATAATTTTACAAAATCGATCATTTTCTTTTGAAGCAAGTTTCGCTAATTTCTTTGTTAAATTAGCTACTTTTGTTTTCATGGAACTGCGAGTTGAATTATATAAAAGTGGGTACAACTCTGATTTTTTAAATTGTATTGATGATAAACCAAAATGAATATATACACATTCTTCTACTCTATTTATATCTTGATACTTTAATTTGTTTGTATTCAAAAAGTCATTTCTACCTTCACGTATTTGCATTAAAATACGTAGAGTTAATAATGAAACATAAATCGCAGAACCTTCATCCCCAATCAAATGTCCACCACCACCACATTTTAAAGCCATTAATGTGCGCGAAGATGGTTTAATATGATTATCGTTGGCATTCGTTTGCTCTACAAAAATACAATTACTACCAGTACCTGAAATTAATACTATACAATTATTATTATTTGTTGCGGCATATAACGAACCTTCAATATCAGATATAATTTTCAAATTGTTAAAATTTTTCTTTAAATATGTAGGTGATAATTTAGAAATCAACGCTTCTTCTAGTTCTTTCACGATTGTATTTCCAGTCTCTGCACCACTTAAAGCAACACCAAGTGATTCCATGCAGTCATTATTCAAGTTTCGACTTAGTTCTAAATAGGCTTTTGAAATCAATTGATATATAATATTTACAACACGATTCACTCCCATTAACGATAAATTCGTTCCTTCACCTTTTGTTTCCACCATGATTTTTCCATCATTATTAAAAATACGAAAAATAGAATTGGTTGCCCCACCTTCCAATCCACCATACATTATCTTTGTTTAACAAAAAATAAATTATTTCTATTATTATTAAATTTCCTTCGATATTCTATTATGGTATTATTCAAATTAAAATAAATATATATATATACCCTTTTTAATAATAATGAAAAGATATATATTCATTATTAAAATAGCAGGCACATATCATTGTAAAATAATTGTTGAAAAAAATGAATAATGAATTTTAATAATAAAAAAAACTCCAAAAATATGTAAGTTGTATAAAGTAAATGAAGTATGTAAAAGAAACAGAACGTATATATTAAAAAAAAAGAAAGAAGATAAAAGATAATAACATGTCTTCATTCCCTTATAATAATAATAATAATAATAATACACGTGGACGCGGACGAGGGCGTGGCCGTGGGCGGGGCAGAGGACGTGGACGCGGAAGAGGAAGAAATAATAATAATAATAATACACGTGGACGCGGACGTGGAAGAGGGCGTGGGCGTGAGCGCGGCAGAGGACGTGGAGATGGTAGAGAACGTGGAAGCTGGCGTAGTAGAGGACATGGTCGTGGAAGAAGATCTGGAACTGACGATATTAAAGTGCTCCAAGGTTGTACAAATTTACTTATCAATTATGATTCTCATAGAAATAAATTTCTTGTGTCCCCAGATAAAGGTTCGAAAAATCGTTGTACCTACGAATACAAATTGAACAAAAATGAAATTGCATTGTTTAATTCAAAAAATGTCAAAGGTAGTAATCCATTAAATGTTGAAAGTACTATTAAAGATAAACTTGAGTCAGAATTAGGTGGAGCTGATAGTATTGATCAAATACGTATAGGTGCAAGTATGTACAGATATACCGAGATGTATAATAGTAATGTTTTATTTTTATCCAAGAAACAAGAAGTTGAAGAATTGACTGATAAATTTGTTAAAGAAAAAGGTGAATCTATGATTGGTTTACTTGCAATCCCATTAATTGGCATAACAAAAGAAAAAGTAATTGAAACATTTTGGAGTAGCAAGTTTCCTGCCTTACTTGGAATAAAGAATTTTTCAAAGAACAACGACGATACTAATAATGATAATAATAATAATAATAATAATAACAATAATGGCAAAAAGAATGTAATTACACATAATAAAAAAGGTGACACAATCTATACTAATAACGCAACAAATTCAACATTGATAATTGATGTACGACATTCATTAACTTATTTTATCTACAATAAGGGTGGTTTCTTCCCTAATATTTACGAAACGGGAAAATTTAATGATAACGCTTTGTCATCACCTGGCTTCATATTAGCAAATATTGAAGATAAATCTGATCCAATAAGTAATGCTGATGTAAAGAAATATCGAATTGATTTACCTGGTGGAAAACGTACTTTAGGTGAAACCATGAAGGAATGTGCTTTAAGAGAAGCAGGAGAGGAAACAGGTATAGACTTTACGCAATATAAAAACAACTTACGAGAATATATTGGTGGTCGCGGTGAAGATAAAATGGCATATTATATATACGATGGTGTCAGCATTGACAAAAGGATGTATGCACATAATAATAACAATAATAATAAGAAGAATGTAATGAAAACAAATGGTAAAAAAAATGGTCAAGCAAAAAAAAAATATGAACCCCGTAATAATAATAAGAAGAATAGAAAAAAGAAAGCAAATGTTAAAAAATTGACATCAAAACTATCGGATATGACGATCGATAAAAATAAGAAAAAATAAATTTTGTGTGTGTGTGCCGTGTGCCCTTTAAATTTTACAAAAAGGTATATTAAACTCAATTACTCCACCATACATACGAACCGTATATTCCATATTTCGTGTGTTTGGAGAGCGCTCTCTCCCCTTCTTTTTTTACTTGTATGAACATTCAATACCATTCATTTCTACATAAATAGATTTTTCTTTGGTCCATTGCAATAAACATGTCGAACCATTTTCACGCCCAAGGCCAGAACTTTTATATCCTAACCATGGCAATTCCACTGGTGCTAAATTATAATTATTAATCCACATTGTTCCAGCTTGTAACTTGTGTGCAATACGATGCCCACGTTGAATGTCACTTGTAAATACGCCAGCGGATAACCCATATGTACTATTATTAGCCCTTTCAACAACTTCCTCCTCCGTTTTAAATGTCAAAAGTGACATTACTGGGCCAAAAATCTCTTCCTTCACAATTCTCATGTCATCTGTACAATTATTAAATATTGTTGGTTGTATATAATAACCATTTTGTAATACTTCATCATCGATTAAATCACTATTATCAACAACACCACCATATGCTAAATCAGCACCTTCTTCAACACCTATATTGATGTAATTACTGACTTTACCAAAATGTTGTTTACTTATTAAAGCACCAACTTCCGTTTCAATATTCATAGGATCTCCAATTTTCATTTCCTTCGTACGTTGAATCAATAATTTTAAAAATTCATCTTTAATATTTTCCTCAACAAAAACTCTAGTCCCATTGGAACATACTTCGCCATTGGAGTACCAATTTGCCATCATAGCAGCTGAGACTGCATCATTTAAATTTGAATCACCAAATATTATTAACGGTGATTTACCTCCTAATTCCATTGTAACTTGTTTCATGGTCTTTGCTGCATTTTGATACACCAAACGGCCAGTTTCTATACTACCAGTAAAAGAGACTTTACCAACATCATTATGTGTTGCTAATTGATGTCCAACCTCCCCACGTCCAAGTACTACATTGACACATCCACTAGGGACACCTGCATCGATGTAAAGTTTCGCTAATTCCAACGCTGTTAAAGGTGTTTCTGGCGCCGGTTTCAGGATAATACTATTCCCAGCTGCCAAAGCAGGTGCAGATTTCCATACTGCACTTTGCAATGGATAATTCCATGCACCAATCCCAACACAGACACCAATTGGTTCTCTACGTGTATACCCCCAGTTACCACTTTCCAATGGTACACTTACACCATTCAATCCTGTTCCAGCTAGTCCTGACATATACTCTAAACAATCATATCCTGATTTAATATCGCCATATAATGTTTCATTGAATGGTCTTGCTGTATCAAGGCATTCGAGTTCCGCAAAAAGCTCAGTTTGCTCCTTTAGCATTTGTCCAGCATTCATTAAAATACGAGACCTATCAAGTGATGTATATGAGGCCCATTCTTGTTGTGCTTCTTTTGCATTGTTTACGGCATCTTGTATATCTCCTGACGATGCTTCGAGGATTGTTGAGATTTTTGTACCTCTTGCAGCATCTTCTAAATCAAACGATTCATTCGATGTTTGTATTGTTTCTGATGACGATCCACCAATATATGAACTTAATTGACTTGGTATTGTTTTTACAATATCTGCGTATCTTTTATTTGCATTTTGAATTTCAGTTGTTGATGTAAAAAAACGTATTATTTGTTTCGTATTATTATCGTCATTCTTATTTTTGATTTGTTTCCATATCCAAGATGATATTATTTTCGGTTTCTTTAAATATGTCGTATTGATTGAATGCATGGTTTATTATTTATTATTGTTATCCAATGAATAAATGTTGTATATTTTGTTCGTGGAAGAGGGGAGAGATATATGTCTTCCACCACTCAAATATATATATATATATATAGTCTATACAAGAAGAAGGATGGATATCTTGCATACAAGATTCATAATTGTTGAGTATTTTGATGGAAATTTTTTGAGTAAAAAATGCTAAAAAAAAAACACACGATAAAATTACGTATACAATTAAACTGTATCTACAATAGACTATGTATAATATGAATTAATTAATTCGATAATATCCTATATATCCAATTTTCTACTTATTAAAGATGCTAAATGGAAAATTAGAGTTGTAAAAAAAATATTATGCCTAATATCTTTTTTTTTTGGCATGCATCATGCATATACTTATATAAATACAAATATAAATATATAGATAGAAGTGATGGACTGAACTGACGGAAGGTAAAAAGTAGAACAAGTAAAAGAAAACAATTGATTGATCAACAACAAAAATAAACATATTGTACACGCATATTAAAGCATATTCATATATAGATATTATATAACCATGTCGTTTTTAGCATTAGTAAACGCATATACTGCTGGGGTTGTGATTTTCGCGCATTCTTCATTAACAAAAATGATGATGACGTTAGAGTTTCGAGAGAGAATGACTAGGCCTGGGAACGAAGAATTGGCTAAAAAAATTGCTGGGTCAGAAAGTTTCAAAGTGACTGCATCAACCCAAGCGAATGAAGCAGAATATGCTGGTTTGATGTGTGCTGCATTATTTTACCTTGCAACACAAGGTGCCACTGAAACATCTGTTGGAGCTTCCCTATGCATGGTAGGCCAAGTTGGATATTATTGGTGTAGAAGATTGGGTGGGTATCCGTTTTATGTGCCTTTTGCTCTTGCACGTTATGCCGGTCTTTTCATGATTGCATATACATTATATGGTGCAATGTAAACACATTACACAGAGATACATACATCGAACTCATATTATACGTGTGAAAGTTGGGGCATGATGTATATAGAGTAAAATCTTTGTACTATATGAATGTGTATACAGAGAGATATATCATATTATTGACTTTATATTATTAAAATAGAAAATTATAAAATTTTAGAAAATATAAAATTGATTAATCATTAATCATTTAAATAGTAAAAAAAAATACGACCGTATTAAATCATATCGCACGTACGGAGAGTGTGTTGTTTTTAAATCTTTTGAAAATTAAGATATTTTAAAATAAAATTGCGGTAAAACTTATTTTATAAAATATAGTGTTTGGATCACACCACTTCCGCTCCTCCCTCTCCTTTTTCCTTTATTTCTTGTTTTTACCTTCCTTCCTTGCTTTACGTTCAGCTTTCATTTTTGAATGTTTCTCATGCATACTACTTGAAACTGCGCATATTTCACCAAGTTCTGGACGATCATCAGGATCTACTGATAGCATGGCATCAATTAAATCACGTATTTCACGACTAAATACTTTTGGTAATTTCTCATAATCGCCTCGTATAACACGTTTACAAAGTTCTTGAAATGTCATTCCAGGTTCTTTAAATGGTGCACGTAGCATGGCTAATTCATACAATACACATCCAAGTGAATATATATCACTTTTCCATGTGTATCCCCCACCTTTTTTTCCACTTAACATTTCTGGAGACATGTATAATGGTGTACCAACTTTTGTAAATGCCTCCATCGTTGCTTCACTTAAATATCTGCCTAAACCTAAATCACCAATTTTAATAACACCTTTAGCAGTTAAAAAAATATTAGCAGGCTTTAAATCACGATGCATGGTTCTCTTTTTATGCATATGATTCATTGCACTTGCAATTTGATTGAATATTTTCCATACAAGCCCTTCATCAAATCGTGCACTTTTTTGTTTTGCTTTGCTTATTTGTCGTTTTAAATCACCTGCACCTGCCCACTCAAGTATGATTATTAAATAATTTTCATCCAAAAACGAATCCAAATATGATATAATATTTGGATGATCGGTAACCGATTTTAACAACATGACCTCTTGCATACATGTTTCAACTTCTTTCCTATCCATTACATCAACAGCAATTTTTTTCACCGCTACTGTTAAATTATCAACTTTTCTTTTTGCTTTGTATACTGTAGAAAATTTTCCTTTTCCACATAATTTACCAACTTCATATTCATTTAATGGCATGGTAATCTGTATATATATATGTATATATAATATTAATTTGTAATTATTTCGTATCTGTATCTGTTTTCTCTCTCTCTCTCGGTCTTATATAATACATATAATATATATATATATTCACACTTACATTGAAATTAATTAATATAATTATTATTATTCAATTGTATATATACATGTATATAAATGTGTGTTATATATGATGTGTGCCTTATGGCGTATGATGTGAGGAAAAAGATTAGGATAAGGAGATTTAATGATGAATTCGTTGGAAGAAAAATAATATCTTTTTTGTATTTGAAAATCATTAATTGGTATTCTAATTTCCACTTTCAAGTATAGATTGTGCAATTATGTGTCATTTGATTTAGGTGGAAATCAGATATATGAAATGGATTTTAAGTATTAAATAACTTAATCATTTTAGTGTTTTAATATTCTTTTATTTTGTTGATATTCTAATTTACCTTTCAAGTATAAATTATGTGTCATTTGATAGTTTAGAAATCAGTATATGAAATGGATTTTAAGTATTTATTCTAGATTTATAGTAACTTTGAAATTAGCACATTTTAATTTTAGTATTTTAATTTTCTGATATTTCTGTGATATTCTAATTTACCTTTCAAGTATAAATTATGTGTCATTTGATAGGTGAGAAATCGAGATGAAATGAAATTTGCACATTTTAGTATTTTAATTTTCTGATATTTCTGTGATATTCTAATGTACCTTTCAAATATAAATTATGTGTCATTTGATAGGCGAAAATCGAGATGATATTCTAATTTCACATTCAAGTATAAATTCGATAGGGTATTAATGTTGTGATCAGACAACAAACAAAACTTAAAAAAAAATCCGTTTTTAGTAGCTTTGTTGGTTGTTCATTGGCTTAAATTATCCATATATTTTTATAATTAAATTAATATATAAATGTCACATATGTATGTGTATATATGTGCAAAGAATAAATGTATCTATATATTATATTTGTAGTGAGCCCAGAGACCTAGAGGACAGATTAATAATTACATCGGTGTAAATAAAATATGTCGTATTATTCACCACAGCCCAAATCATCAAGAAACGGTTCCAATGAATTGATAGTGTCTGCAAATGAATTTAATGCAAATCCAAGTGCAGCTAAATTATATTTAAAACAACTTTTTTCTGGCATCGTTTCTTTTACTTTTTTATTTTTAAATAATATCAGTTCAAACAAACTAATCGATGCTTGTTCCACTTTTTCATGTTCTTTGATATTCAAGTTAACAATCTTTTTGATTTGTTCCGGTTTCATTTGCGTTTTAATACTAACATCTTCAATCATTTTTGTAACATTATGATCACTGACATCATCTAACGATTTGATTTTAACTATTGGTCCTGTAGTACGTACATCTGCTGCATGTACAAATAATAATACAAATGCAAAAAATGCAATTGTAATGAATACGATGCTATTATTACGTGAATACATCTTCTTAACTTTGTTATATCTATCAAAATAATAAACAACGTATATCCTCGTACTTTCAAATATACAGATCTAATATATATATATATATATTCTTCTTCCTCAATGTTTTTATTTTCTACAACACATGTGTTAATGCCTTTTGTGTTTCTATTTATTCATTCGATATATGTCCTCCGAAGATATTAAATTAGCATGTACACATCATTCACTACAAATTGTGTCTGTAAAAAGGGCCGCTTTAAATCCCCTCTTTTTTTGACGATCTGGACAGAAAATGAAAAATTGTCACTTCGCTAGGTTCGATTTTCAACCTTCGTACTTATCATATACTAATAAATAGGATAATGTATCTATCAAATACAGGAGCTGGACTGGAAATTGACAACCTTCGTATTATCATACACTAAATATGATAATGTATCTATCAAATACAGGAGCTGGACTGGAAATTGACAACCTTCGTATTATCATACACTAAATATGATAATGTATCTATCAAATACATCTACTGTAACGAGCTTATACGAGGAGCTGATGGCTGATGGAAGCTAGAAGCTAGATTCGGATTGACAACCTTCGTATTATAATACTAAAAACGATAATTTATCTATCAAATACATCTTACGAGGAGCGGAAGCTACCTAAAACCATATAGCATAGACACAACCATCCGATACTAATTAAGCCATAACACCATCACACAGCACTAATAATAGATTAGCATTGTCACAGCACCTGTTATAATATAAATAGGATTCAAACTCTGAATTTTCTCTCTGGTTTTTTTGTGGTGCTTAGCGCCGCTGATAGGTTTTTGACGATTCATTTCGAGGAGGAAAGAGAACAGTATACTACCAAACCTGCGTGCCTATCAATATTTACACCATTTTGGACATGAAATATATATATATAGAGAGAGAGAGATATAATTATTATAGATCGTGTGCACGCGACAGAAATGAATAGTAGAACAGATACATAATATTCATATAATCATAATATTCATATAATATTCATATAATAACAATAATAATATTCGTACAATAATAATAACAACAACAACATCATAAAAACTAATAACAAAAATGACGGATCGTTCAAAGAAATTTTTAGATGATGCAACAAAAGACAAAGTCGGTGAAGTAGTAAAAGGAAAAAATATCCTTGTTACTGGAGGTACAGGTTCATTTGGCAATGCGTTTATTACTGCATTACTTACAATGTTTGAACCAAACAAAGTAATTGTATTCTCTCGCGATGAATTGAAACAATCGTTGATGTTGAAGAAATTTCCTGCAAGCAAATATCCACAACTTCGTTTTCTTTTAGGTGATGTTAGAGATGCTGGACGTTTACGACGTGCTTTCCGTGATGTACAAATTGTTGTTCATGCAGCAGCACTTAAACAAGTGCCAGCTTTGGAATATAATCCAACTGAAGCTATCAAAACAAACATCATGGGTGCAATGAATATCATCGAAGCTTGCTATGACTGCAAAGTGGAACAATTAGTTGCATTGAGTACTGACAAGGCAGCTGCGCCAATTAATTTGTATGGGGCTACAAAGTTATGCTCTGACAAATTGTTTGTTGCTGGAAATGGTGTAGCTGGTAAAGAAGGCACTAAGTTTTCAGTTGTAAGATACGGTAATGTCTTTGGAAGTCGTGGTTCCATCGTACCTGTGCTTCATAAATTACGACCATCGGGCAAAATTGGCCTTACCGATGTTCGTATGACACGTTTCAACATTTCGTTAAATGATGCTGTAAATTTTGTATTATCAGGTTTAGCAATTCAACAAGGTGGTGAAATTTTCATTCCAAAGTTGCCAAGTTACAAATTGCCTGTAATTGCACAAGGGGTATGCCCAGAAGCAGAAGTTACCATTATTGGTCGTCGACCAGGTGAGAAATTGCATGAATTGATGGTACCTGCCGATGAATCTTATAGAACTGTAGATATTGGCGATCGTTACATTATTGAACCAGAAGCAGAAGCTGCTGCAAAATACACACGCCCAAGCAGCTATAAACCAGTCCCTGAAGGATTTGCATATGATAGTGGTGCAAATACCGAATGGAATACACCAGAAGAGTTACGTGAACAATATATTTCATGGTGTGCATATTATGGTGAAAGTCCAGATTTACCAAAGAAAGAATAAATGTGTGTTCGGTATAAATATGTGAAATATGTGTACATGAATGATGTCGTATATTAAAAAATATATAAAAAACATAATCCATAATCCAGAGATATGTACTCGTAATATTATTCTCTCGTGTATTTAAATAAATTGCTCGTAATTATTCTAAGCATAATGCTTTGAGCTTTGAGGTGATAAATAACAAATAACTAATATAACATGTTATATAGGTAAATATTTCTAGTATACAACTACTCCGTACTTAGACCAGAGATTTCAAACAATATTTGAGGGGAAAAAAACATAATTAAAAAATAAAAAACAAACATGTACAAATATCATGCTGGCAGGCCCTGGGCAGGCTGGCAGGGGAATGTGTGAACATGATAAATGATACAAATGAAATTGTTTTTGTGATGGATTACTTAATTAGATGTATAACTTCACCATTGTGTCATTTCACTTTCTGTTGATCAAAAAAAATATTCTTTATATGTATAAAATCACCATCGTGCCCTTTATAAAAATGCTCAATTTCCAGAGTGCGTTTATCCCATCTTCTTGGATTAAAAATAAAAATGTATGAAATTTTCCAAAAAAAAATAATTTTGGTCAGATCTAGAAATTTGGTTTGATATTGTTATACGGGTAAATTGTACTTAAAGTATACTAATTTTATGATTTATCGATTTACTCAGGAAAGCTCATGTCCAGCTGGTCCAGGTCTTAATTATTTTACGATTCGTATATGCATATTATCATAGGCATATGCATACACACCTTCCTCTTTTTTGTATATGAAACATTATGCATAATGATGATAATGATAATTATCATATATATTCATATATATATATATTATAAATCAGCAAATCTATGTTCCTTTTTCATTGTTTTCCAAAAATGTTCACTTTCTCTATAAGATTCTTCAATAACAACATGGCGATCATGTGAACCAGTTGAAACTTCTTCCCCATGAACTTTTAATAATCTAAAATATAATTTTCGACGTGCATTTTCATCATTCGGCCAAAATTGTGGTTTTTGCAATTTCAACACTTCTAACCATTTTTCTTTTAAATGGAAATCTGGACTTATCATAGCATCGTTTATCAGATGTACATTTCCCCTCAATCTTAAATATTTAACTAATGCCTCGCCTGCGTGTTTAGTCATCAATAAAGTTGGTATGCGAAACGAATATGGGTGGGATAATCCTAATTTCTGCAATTCAGTTTTAGATTTAATTTGATTCATACCTGGAGTAAAATGTCCTATAGAATGGATGTAATTAGACTTGTACGTAAACAATGCAACTGCAGCGCCTGAATTTTCAATATTTTGTATGCGTTGTAAAAAATTACATTTATCATTCCATTCTGCAATGACAAGAATAACATTATCTCTACCATTTAAATATTGTGGAACATGACTGCATCCAGTTAGATCGTTTGATAACATCAATATTCCATTATTAAATGGTACAATTTTCGGTCCATAACCCGTGCTTATAACGTCTATGCCACGTTCATTCCATTCAGATATAAGTGATGTTGGTGGACTATTAATAGATAAGATACCGCCATCGCTGCCATGGTTAAATATGTATTTTGGTGATACAAATATGGTACTGCCACCATGCATCATATACTTCACGGTTGTATCATCATCATCGTTATCCATTTCATCTTCATTAGAACCATCGCCATGTGAGTCTAAATGCTTGCCTTTTTCTATTTTTTGATTTCCATGAGTATGCTTTGCATCCATGATTTTACCACCTTTTGAACATTCTTTTGAAACTACTAATTTTCCATAAAGTTGCTCACTATTCAATGATGTCGAATGCAAGATCATTTTCAAAATGTCATGTTCTACCATGACGACTGGTATTTTTATATCAGTGATATCTTCTCCATATTCATATGGCATTCGTACAATTTTTGATTGAGAATTGATTACAATCAAGCCAATCGCGCCAGAATCTTGTGCTATTCGAGCTTTAGTAGTAAACGAGCATTGTCCACGAGTCATTGCTACATACGAGCCAGATATTTGACCAGTATTGATTAAATCGCCACAACCATTTGTTGGATTTGAAAGAATCAAAGGCAAACGATCACATGGTGGAAGGCTACCAAATGTTGCACGCAATGCACGAAATAATTTACCTTCATCCGGAAATGCAATAGTTGTAATTTCTACATGTTCGAAATCCATAATGGAATAGCTTTCGCCTCCATTTTTACCAACTTTAACGCTTCCCCCATGTGAACCATCGCTATTTTCTATTCGTGTAAA
>JACLAC010024783.1_pt1 | contig 20688 bp, 12 predicted proteins | sample 8027881 | NCBI WGS metagenome assembly JACLAC01 (sample SAMN15725517, study PRJNA655200) | protist metagenome | isolation source: fluorescence activated cell sorting (FACS) single amplified genomes of... | place: Spain: Blaines Bay Microbial Observatory, Mediterranean Sea | collected 2016-01-19 | reverse complement strand
CCTATAAAATAAGGAGTATATAGATTCATTCGTGTATAATTTTATATCCCAACAGAATATATCTCACAGCCAGGAATCTTCTTTAGGAAACGGTCCTCTTTCCTAGCATAGATGGAACGTTACTGCTTGAACGCATGACAGATGCAACACAATGCGATAACCCCGCGACGTCGGCGGAGAGTCCGTGCGATTATGGAAGGGGATGAGACACGTCGAAAGACGAGGCGACATTCTCGGGTCCAATGCCTGAAATACTTTAATGAAGCTTTGGCAGAGATCAAAGACGGGGGTAGTTATATAGAAGAGCTAGATATTGCGGGGTGCGGGGTGCTAACCCCTTCGGACCTGGAGGTGTTGGGGGGAAAATTGATCGAATACAAGTCCGTACATAATATAGTATTGCTAGATCTATCCTTCAATAACATCGCTCCCGCTGGGGCAAGAGTCATTGCAAATATTTTGGAGGGGGGACACGGATTTCGCCCCGAGGCATTGACGCTGTGGGGGAATGCCATCGGCGATGAGGGTGCACTCTGCTTGTCGCACGCATTGAGCACTAACATATGCCTTGAAAAGCTCAACATCGCAGAAAATGGAATTAGCAATGACGGGGCAACCTACATGGCCGACATGTTAGAGTTCAATGACACGGTAAAGGAATTGGTCATGTTTGGTAATCAAATTTCATCTATCGGGGCGAGTGCACTTTGCTCTGTCTTAGAAAATACAAATTGTTCGCTGGTTGTACTAGACATTCGATTCAATTTAATAGAATCCGAAGTAGTGTCCCAACGGCTTGTCCGTTTAGTGGAAAAACGAACTCAACAAATGCAGAGTATATCGTTCATAGTAAAGTCCAGTTTTCAAGCGGATGCAAAAGCGTTCCGAAACTACCTCGATAATATTGGTTCGATCACGGAAATGACCGAGGAAAGAGAACGTCGCAAGCAATCAGCTAAGAAGCAGTTGGCAAAAGCACGCAGGAAAAGAAAAAAGTACATAGAAGACTACATTGTGGCGCACAGACCAACTTGGATCAAACTTTGGAAACATTCACGGGCACGAAACAAAATCCCAAAGCCAATGGCGCGATTTTTTAAACGTCATGGTCTGGGGAAACACCTGGCAAGAAACATTTTAGGCATGCCCAAGAAAACGAAGAAGTACTGGGAAAACAATTCTTCAGACGAAGAGGACAATTGCAATTTTGAAGCGGAGAGGCAGACGGTAGAGTACAAACAAGGCTGTTACAAGCACGATCCCGATGCTGTCCTTGACTTGAGCCAGCGAAATGATGATGATCAGCGGTCTACCGGGAACTGGGCGAGTTCTATACTGAATAAAATTCATGATCGAGTCAAGAAATTCAAGAACAAAAAAATGAAATATCTCCTGAAAACCATGTCCCCGTAACTACAGAGTTGTATTGGCAGGCAAAAATATTATTCATAAATGCGCAGATTATTAGATAATCCTAGATATAGATTAACTTCTTTTCTTATATTATTTTTTCTGTACGTTATTAAAAAATATATTGTGTCATATTATTAATGAACGAGATTTAAACCATCAGTAATTAAGGTAAACTATACGAGCCTTTGGCATACAATATATTTATCAATGAGTTTACTAAATAACAGTATTCCCTCATAGAATCGCAACCCCTTAAATATATATTTAACTATTTGTACAAAACTCGGACGACGAAGGGATAGAGGACAACGTGTGTTGTAATAAAATTCCATATTCTCTATATTGTTCGAGAAAGATCGCCTGATGAAATATGAACGAAATCACTTGAACATGTATACCATTTGAGTCCTTCGTTCTCTTTTTCAAAACATTTACAACTAAATGCTTGTGCATATTTTCAAGAACAACCAGATCAAACACACCATCATTTGTGTCTACTTGTGAGTTGGAAGGGCAGGACCCATTATACATATAGATGGCAGCCGCGACTGTACCGGGGGACATCAAGGCCTTGTTCACTCGCAACGAATACAATAGATTACTTGCAGTCTTTTCCAAAGCAGATAAGAATAGTGACGGCGTTTTAAACCACGATGAAACCAAGGCTCTATTTCAGGAACTTGACAACTTCCAGGTCGAAGCGGACCAGATAGAAAACATTCTGCACGGGATGGATCAGGATGGAGATGGACAGGTCAGTTTCGAAGAATTTTTGCTCATGGTTGCCGCTGTCGCGTACAAATTAGATGCCAAGCTCTCGTCGATATTTAACGCATACGTACATTACAACGCGACGAGCAACGGCGCAGCCGATGCAAAGAAAGGAAGGCGCATGTCCATGGAATCAAAACGACGGTATTTTGCGAATCGGGCAAAGAAAGCAGGACAAACAAGGACGTCATTGCTTATTGAAAACCATAAGATCAACAACATTAAAGTAATTGGCAACATTCGTCCGTCGTCACCACGGTTCCAGCACATAAACAGGGTCCGAACGCCTCAAAGCGAAGAAGGGGAGTACAATTCGCAGGTGTGCTCGGACATTGACATATACTTTCTCGACGGTGCCAAAGAGAAATTTAAAATTACCATCCACTCTACCATAAAGCACCTGTGTGTACAAATAAAATGCCGTCTTTTGCTACAGAACGATTCCGAATTTTCACTGTTCCATTATCGAAACAATGGTATCAAAAAATGGTTTTTCGACGAGACGGCAAATATAATGACTATCGTCGATCGGTTCCAAGCAGGGAAAGAAGACCGCTTGGTATTTAGAAGAAATTTGTATGTACCCTGGAGCCAATTTGAAATGGAGGCGAAAACCAGTGCGTCCGCCCATCGCCTGCAGTATGCAGAAATACTCCATAGAATTCTTGCCGATGCCTACCGTCCCCACGTTGGGCGAAGTATAGAACTGGCAGCGCTGTTGTTAATGGGCGACCTGGGAACGTACGACATTTTTCAGTCCGTTGATTTGGTCGATCATTTGCAAAATTACGTGCCAGACCGACTCTTGGAATTGTATAAATGCGACAAAGAGTCGCTGGCGGATCGTATTTTAGAGGAGTTCAAGAGCATCTGCGCCCCCGAGGCTGTCCCGTTCGTTGACGACCCTTCAGAATCCCTAGAGTCCTCCCCGCTAGAAGCGCGTGTTCAAAAAGTATTCAATGACATTATTGGGGAAGTATACGCAGTTCCGTATGAACAATTAGACCTTTCCCAGATAAAAGTAGTCAATTTACTAATTAAAAACATGTCCGGCGTGATTGTCGACGAAAAGCGGTGTGAAGGAATTATGGACGAATGCGGTGCCACGGAAGCGGTGCTTTTCGCCATACATGGGATGAAGGCATTGCATGCCTCCCGGTCCCAGGGCAATGCGAACGTTGGCGCTGTATGGAAAGGAAAGAGCACTGCCCACAAAACGCTTTGGGCGTGGTTTTGCCAAGTGGAATCAGAAATGAAACGCCAAGGGGTTCTGTTTGATTGGGACTTGGAGGACGATCCCCATAGCGAGCAGAATATTTGTTGTGGGCTTCACATGGATCCCTGCCTTTTGGTTGACACCCCGGGTGAAGTATGGGCGCAAAAGCAGCTTTTACGGCAATGCAGCATGTGGTTTCAAGAAATGTACTGCAGTATATTCTTTGACGTGAAATACTTGCGGATGGATCGAAGCGAGGTAGGAGAAGACATGGACTTACAAATTGAGAGCATGAAAAATACTTCGGTCGGGTTGGGGCATTGTGGGATACACCAGCTTGAAGAAATTGTCGACATGGACGGTAGGTCTCATACGGAAATTACGACCATTCGCTACGAACAGCTCACAAAATGGGGCACAATGGGGGATGTATTTGTCATGTGGCTGCAGGATAATGTTTACTTCTTTTACGATCACCAGTGTGCACACTTGATCGAAATATTGCTTCATGCTTACGTGGATGAATTCATGTCCCAAACTGACGAGTCCTCCATCAAAACTTCCCCGTCTCGCATCTGGCAAGAAACCGATTTGAGGCAATTGTTTGAAAAATTTGACCTTGATAAATCAGGAGTTTTGGAACAGAACGAAATTCAGAACTTGCTGGTTACTCTTGGGAAGCCCATCTCTGGTAGCAAGTTGCTGGATGTCATGAAAGCAATGGACACATCGGGCGCAAAAACAATTGGATACGAGCAGTTCAAGGAGTGGTGGACATCTGCAGAGGGAAACACAGTCGAAAATAGAAAACACGCCGTCAGCGAGGGATTGGAACAGTCATTGAATGAATCTCTAGTTGCCGGCAACGCAGCGACACGGTCCAGGGGCCGAACGGTGGATGCGCTAAACGTGGATCCCAGGCGGCGTCCCAATTACCGGGCGGCAGCAAGCGCCCCCCCCCCACTGTTGCTGAGACAGGAGAAAGCAACGATAGCAGCTCAAGCTCAGGCAGTGAGAGCAGCAGTTCAGCTTCGGATAGTGAAAGCAGCAGTTCCGAAAATAGCAGCAGTTCCGATTCGGAAGAGGGCTTGGAAACCCGGCCACAACTATCCCCTGGGCGTAATCCAGACATCAACGCAGAAGACACCAACAGCGACTCGGGAAATGACAGCAGCAGTTCAGAGTCAATCGAGATTCGTTCCCCTACGCCGACAACAAAGGTTCCGCGATCTCTAAAACGTTTTGAGAATAACGTTGCTCAGAAAACTAGAGCAGCGCCCCGCCCCTCACTTAAAACTCGTGCAGCTCACAAACGAATTAAAAACACGAATGCAACTGATTCTAAACCAGTGCCCCAATTGAAAAGCGCTGACGTTCGGTGGGTACCCACCAAGCAAAAACCGAACCCTTCTCAAACTGAAAAGAACGCCGTCCTGAATGAGGAAACGTCTTTGTTGTCGGACAAATTTTCCGAAGGACTAGAGAGGATGGAAATTATTCATAGCTCGCTCGATCTGCAGGCCATGGAAGACGACGAGAGAGAGGCAAATAATAATAAAAAGAAACCTTTCGACCTCTTCGGGTTCTTGACATTTGGTTGTTGCGCTAGCGAGAGGTGAAAAAACAAGCTGCTTGTTGTATATTTGACACACAATCATCATCATACGATATTATATTGATGCTGTGTGAATGTTAAAAAAAAAACAATATTTCTACTATTATATTTTTTGTGCATGATGATGATGAGCTAATAATGATGTGTGATGATGATGCAAACAAAACAAAAAAAAAAAAAAAAAAAAAAAAAACAGTTTTTTGTTTTTGATGTTTTCAAAAATAATAATGTTATTTTGAAGGATTACTATACCAAGAAAGAAAAGAGGAAAGTGTACTTTTGGAATTTAATATGGAAAAACAAATGTGTATGATGGATTTTTATTCCAATGCAAAGTGGGATAATCGGTCATAAGCAATGTTTTCCTGTTTTCTTTTCGCGCTTGTGTGCGTTACATGGACGCGGGGGATCCATGCGGAAAGTTGGGACTGTAGCGCAAGCAGTGGCGTCCATGTGCAGTGGGTTGACTGCACAATGGCAAAGGAAGTTGTGGTCGATGGTGATCTCCAAATCACGGGACGGGAGTCTAGTTGTTCAAAAATTGTTGCCAGCATAGGCGATCGCCATTTTTCAATTCTGGCGGGTTCGCCTACGTTGACACTGAAGTGGTTGAATTTGACTGGTGGCCGCGTTGTAGGCGTGCACGGAAAAGGCGGGTCTGTGAATGTTGGCGCAGGGGCAATACTAAGAATAGAAAATTCTGTCTTTTTCCACAACTATGCAGAGGAGTGCGGTGGTGCGATCAACGTTGATCATAACATGGCCCTTGTTTCAGTTTTGGAGACGGAGTTTGTGGAGAACAGGGCGGCTTGGGGGGGCGCAATTTTTATCGAAGAGGGAAGTTTGTCTGGGTTGGATTTGTCAACGCTTGGGCCGACGGAAACGATAACGGTAAACCATACATTAGTGCTTTCCTGCGTGCCGCACAAAATGGGGATCTGTACTAAAATATTTAAGGGTTTCATCGATGACACTTCGGTAAACTCGTTGAATGACGATTCCCTTCCCACGGATACCAAGAGCTTCCAAAACGAGAGAAGTTCATACAGAAAAATCAGTGCAAGCAGCCTTCCGAAAGGGATGCAAATTGGAATAGACCAGGTAAAAGCAGTCCTGGAAAAGCTACCGACGGATGGAGACTTGCTTGTTTGGGGACTTGGGCATGACAGCAAATTTTGGAGGGAACAGACGACAGGGCGAGTTGTATTTCTTGAAAATCACGAGGAATGGTTGAAGAAAATCACGGCTCTAAATCCCGACCTAGAAGTCTACCGTGTTCAGTACAACACGACCGTGGCGAAGTCGTTCCCGCATTACTCAAAACATCCTGAACGATGGCCTGAACTGGACCTTCGTGGCCAACTCCCAACGTCTGTGTCGGGGCAGCATTGGGATGTCATTTTAGTAGATGCGCCGCAGGGATATTGTGACAAATGTCCTGGTCGGTGTGCAAGCATCTGGACGGCCGCAAAACTTTCTTCCACAAACCTGTTTCTTGACGACCTTGGCCGGCACCTCGAGTTCCACATGTCTCACGAAATGCTGGGGGAGCCCGATGGTGTATATGTGAGGGAGCATGGAAGTCTGATGGGGCACTTTATTCGTGGGGAACAGGCAAATATTGCTGTTCAACATTTACCGCGAACACTTCACTTTGTTTGGATGCAGAGAAATCTATTAGAAGATCAGTTGGTTTCTGAAAAAGAGGTCGAAAGTGCGCAGAATATACGCAAAATACAGGCGTTGAACCCGGAGTATGAGGTTCGCCTTTACGACGATGAAGCGTGCGCGTTGGAATGTCAGAACGCTGGTGTTGCAGGGCTGTACGAGTTATATTGTGACGTGCAAACGTGGTCAAGGCGCGGGCCCCCGGCATGGGCAAAGATGGCACGAGTGTGCCAGTTGGCTCTGCTATACAACCATGGGGGGGTGTACATGAACGTCAGCGTGGAAGTTGGGACACCGATCTCAAAGTTTTTGGACCCCAGTGCGAAGTACTTGCCGGCAACATCCATTTGCGGGGCTAACCAGGAGGGCCTGTTTTCCATTTCGGGGAGTCTTCCTAGGCACAGCTATCTGTTTCACTCCATGGAGTTGATGGTCAAATTATGGGATAATAGCAGTGGAGAATTTGAAGGGTTATCGGAGTATTGCTCGGGGTTATAATCCCATAATAAAGACATCATCTATAATTAAAGAATTTTAAACAGGCCGCGGAACAGGCACGGTTCGTTACGGTGTGGTGTAATTTCTTTTTTTTTTGAATTATAAAAACTATTATATTCGCGAAGAAGTGACAAAGTAAACCTCTTCTACTATTTACACACAGCATATATTATATAATCCCGAATTGAATGACATATATTATCGTCGTGGCTTATTTTGTCCACCAGCTCTCCTCAAATCGGCGGTACCCTGAGCTCCTCCTTCTCTCCTCCTCACTCATTCCTCTTCTCTCCTCTTCTTCTCTTCCTTCTTCTTTTTTTTTTTTTTTTTTGACTTCTTCTTCGTTCGTCGCGAAGAAAGAAGGAAAATATATTAAGAATATTTTGTTGGGATTCGCGTTGTATTTTATTGATTGTTGTGCACGGAGAGGCAGAAGAAAGAAGAGCGCTACAAATTCAAAGTATATATGGGGTTTACGGACTGTCCACGAAGAAAATTGCAAAGGCCCTAGAAGTATCTACACCCTTTGCGTCTTGATCAGACACAAACATTTCATCATTTGTGCACGCGCGCATTATTTCCTCCCCTATCTCTTTCTGTCCCCCTCCCACACACACTCCCACCAGCATGGACCGGCCAGCAAAAAAACAAAAGGTCGGACCTTCCAGCATTAAAATTTGTCTATTGGGAGCAGGTCGGATGGGGAAAGTGCGCGCACCACTAATATACGCGAATCGATATTTGGAATTGGCTGCAATAGTGGATTTAGATGAACGTGCTGGAACGCTCCTTGCCTCAGAATTTGGGGCAACATACTGCTCTTCTCTTGAGTCTGCCGTGGCAGGCATCAGTTGCCGTGCAGTTTGGATTTCAACACCAACATTTACGCACAAATCAGCCATCACTGCAGCGTGCTCACTGCCGAATGTTTCCCATATATTCTGTGAAAAACCTGTCGGGAAGGATTCCGAAGAGATCAAGGTGCTCTTTGACCTGTGCCGTGCACATGGCACGACGCTCTGTTGTGGGTTTCAGCGAAGGTTTGACCCGAGTTACGTGGATTTAAAACGGAGGGTGATGTTGGGTGAAATAGGGAAGGTGACCATGGGAAATGTCTTCTTTGCGGACCATCCCTGTCCATCGTTAGAATTTCTGAAGAATGGCGGTGATCCATTCCTGGACCTGGCCCCGCACGATATTGATTTTTTGCGCTGGGTTCTGGAAGACGAGGTAGTGGAGATTTTTTCAACGGGTTCTTCCTCACACCCAGAACTGAAGGAGTGCGGGGTTGTTGACAATGCAACAATGCTGTGCAAGTTTAGCAGTGGCTCTGTGATCACAATCATGATGTCGAGATCGTCCACATACGGGTATGACCAACGCGTGGAATTGTTTGGGACCAAAGGGTGCATAAGCGTGGAAAACCAGAACAGAACATCTACCGTTGTGAAAGACGGATCCGGAATTCGAAACGACTGTTTCAAGTACTCGTTTCCGCAGCGCTTCCACGAAGCGTTTGCTGCAGAAGTGGACGCATTCGCAAAGACTGTTCGTTTTAACGAAGTTTGGCCGGTTTCAGAGGATGATTGCATCTTAACACAAGTGGTGGCAGAAAAAGCTGGTGTTTCTTTTACTTTGGGAAAGAAAGTGACTCTGGAAAATTCCCCGACGAAGCGCAAGACGGGACTAGTGGTCAGGCAGATTGGAACTGGGAATTTTGGGAGCTACATGGACAATCTCCTACGGTCTCGCAGCGACGGGTCGAAGTACTTTCAACTCCCGGCCTACTCGAGGTCTAAATGTCCCCATTTGCAATGGCCACGAGACGTTGTCGACAATGTCTCGACAGAAGCCTTCTATGTTTGCAGCCCCGATCGTCACCACGAGATGCATGGGGTCCAATGCCTGAAGGCCGGGAAGCACGTTTTAATAGAAAAGCCGGTAACGCCAGACTTTGACAGAGTAATGAAGACAGCGTTGGCAGTTTCTGATCAAATGCAAAGGGAGCTTGTTGTCATGGTTGGTTTTCATAGGAGGTTTGACTCCCAATTTGTTGAAGCAAAGAGATTCGTTCGTATGAATCGTGTAGACACGGTGTGCATCACGTCGTTCGACCCAGTGCCGCCAGAACCAAATCTGGAATTTGTCGTTAAAAATTCGATGTGCCACGACCTGGACATGCTGTTTTTTTTGTGGCCAGATGCAGAAAGGGTAGAACTCACTAAAGCTTGCATTGACGACGCGAGCACATCGGCAATTTCTTTGAGCGGGAAAATCGTCTTAGGAGAGAACGCAGACGACAGCGTTCTGTTTACAATTCATTATAAGAAACAGCATTCATCATACGTTCAAAAAGTTGCATTTACAAGTTCGAGTGGGGCATCCGAGTTTGGATATGATTTTGTAGCGAAAGAAGCAGAACCGTGCTGCAACCTTTTCAGAGACGCCTACATCACGCAGTGGGATGAATTTGTGGGACTATGCGCCAACGCCTCCGGTGGTCACTCTATGGGCAGCGCGAATTTGAACCGAATGAAAGGATATGCCCGATCGTTCAGATTGATGAAGCTCGCCGCTAATATGGTGAAAGATTTGCAGACAGCAGGTAAATAAAATATTATATAAAACAAGATTAAGAATTCTTACTCTTCTCTCTATGATAGTAATTAAGAAACGGAAAAAGCAAAAAATAAAGTCGTACAAGCTTATAGTCGTCTATCTATTCCTCATCACATGTGTATATTTTTATATTCATACAGTGGCCTATTCCTTGGCTCTTGGCTGTGCTCTCTAAAATAATATTATAAGATTTGTTGATGATGGCGGCATGGCGGCGGCCGTTAAATTCAAAAATATATTATTATTCGTCGCCTTCTTCTTCTTCTTCTGAGCAATTTTGTTTTAAAGTTCTTCATAGTGCATTTCAACACCTCCTTCTTCGCTTGTTATTTTGCCTTATTATTATATTAATAATATGTAAAAATAGTTGTTCTTCTTCTTCTTCTTCTCTTCTCTTCTAAATTATAAAAAAAAAATGTATTTTAAGAGTGTTCCTTGTTCCTTGTTGGTATAAAAAAAGCTTTAAATGCATTCGTTCCTAAACAAATATTTGTAATTAAGTATACTTTTAACAAGAATATTGAATTTCCATCCCTATTGTAAAATAGCACAACGGTTCTTGTTGATGTTGTTATTAAAGAGACAGGGACGTCTTAGCATATTATTATAGATATTTATTTTCTCGCCAATAACGAGACAATGTCAAGTCTGTCTGCCTCAAAGGCCACTCTCCTTCCGTCCGACAAAGCCGCGGCGTCTATTGCAAAAGGAAGAAAGGTTTCTGTATTCGTGCGTGTTAGACCTTTGACTGAATCCGAGGTCGGTGAAGGCTGTGGAATCTTGGAAGGTCTCGCGTTGGAGTCAAAAGATGGTAAAGAGAACGATGCGTTTGGGAACATAAACGGCTTCGACGCGATATTGGGACAACGTGCAACCAATCAGGAAGTATTCGATCGCTGCTTTTCGGACAAGATTGACGTCTGCTTACGAGGTGGTACTGCATCAATGTTCTGTTACGGGTACACTGGGGGAGGCAAGACGCACACTACTATTGGTTATGGGGCAGAGAAAGGGCTGTTCTTTCTTGGGGCAGAAAAGCTGCTGCGTGAATTAGGAAAAATGGAGACGAACGCCAATAGGGACGACAAGCTGTTTCTTCGCGCTACCGCTTGTGAAATGTACCTGGGCGAAGTGTACGACTTACTCGGCGAAGAAAAGCTGCCGTGCAAGCTTCGGGTTGATCGTTCAGGGCAATTGGTAGTAGGGGCTATGATCACCGAACAGGTCGATTACAGTGCTGGGAGCAATGCCAAATTTAGCAAATTATCGTGCGATCACGCGACGAAAATTACTCGCACCGGCCTTCGTTCGGTCGCTGTCCTAATCCCAGAGGACTTGGAGCAATTGAACGATAGCTGTGTAAGTCAGAGGGCATCCGGAACCAGCACCACGCATGACCAATCCTCTCGTTCCCACGCGATCTTACGCTTGGAGGTGGTCACTGAAAAGTCGCTTGCGTTACGGAACGGCATAGACACCATCACGACAGAATTGCCTGCGCTGCAGAATGCCATTGACAATCTTGACAACCAACGACGGTTCATTAACATTGATATGAGTGTGGGAACTGGAGGCTATGGCAAGGTGCTACGCGCAAAGGGCGTGGTAAACCCAAAGCAGGGGGCGAATGTAGTCATCCCACTGGATTGCCCGGGCGACCTGTGGATCAAATATAACACCCCAGATAACGCGTACGCCTTGCATGATGTAGCAGATGGTGACACGCCTCGGACATTAGCAGAATGGTCGACGCGGCTGGGGATTGAGAACCTCGAAGTGAAATATGCTATGAAATCGCTCAACCTACCTCAAGATGAGGTCGATGCTAAATTGAAAACAATAGACGAAGAACTAGTCCGACTTCGCGCAATGAAAGCGAAGAAAGAAAAAGCCCTTGATCAATTTACGAAAGATTTGAACGACTTGGATGAGAACAGCCCGAAGGTGCTCGGGGGCTCTGTCCTTCTGATCGATTTAGCGGGCGCCGACTACGACCACAGGCATGGCAAAGCACAAAAGGAAACCGCGGCGATAAATAAATCACTGCTAGCGTTGAAAGAATGTTTTCGCTCGTTGGCAAGTTCGTCCACAAAGCGACCAGTGTTTCGCAACAGCAAACTCACCCGGATTTTAGAAGATTCTCTTGCTCCACTGGCGAAAAGTACCCAACGGAAAAACCTTGAAAGCTGTTGCGTAATGTTGATAAATGTAAGCCCGAATGCAAAGTTGGAACATGGGACCAGAAACGCTTTGAGATACGGACAAATGTATTCGTCCACGGCGGGAAAAAAGAATGGTCGAAGAAATTTTTCCAAGGGGTTTAAAAGCGACAGACGAAAAGGTGGCCCAAAACCATGGCAAAAAAAGAGAATTACCCGAACAACGGATGGATCTTCGACAGTAATCGAAGTGATGGATGCGGGTACTAAAGGGAAAAAGTGAGAGAGTTCAATTGCATAAGGGAGAAGTAAGGTTTTCAACGTGTCAGTTTGAAACATGCAGGCGTGGGTAATTTTCTAACTTGAAAAACAAATTTTAAAGTATGCTCTAGATTTAAGACTCTCATTTTATTATCAATTTAAAAACAAGAAAATTGGTTCTGTTAAGTTTAAGTAATTAAAATCAATGTACTGCGAACTGAACTCTAGATTTAGACAATTCAAGGTTATTAATCAATTTTTTTAATATTTTATTAATACGCGAAGACAAAACATTCAATTTCGTATACACCCTTTCGTGTTTGGCTCAATTAAAACTTTTATGCTTCAAATACTTTAAAATTGAAATGCTTTAGATGATCATTGTAAAATAAAGCCCCTTTTTTTGGTATTATTTCGTTCGAACACCGCACCGACACACGTTCGGCTGTTTCAAAGACCTTTGTGTTTGTATCGGTACGCCTTATTTTTGTCAATGGTGCCGCCATGTCCAGGGGTCTGCGGCGGCGCGGGATGGTCTACAACATTGTGCTCTTTATCACAATCGTCTGTTTTGCAGCAGTCAAAAGAGCAAGTATCCCACCGCTCGCCTCTGTCTGGTTCGCATACATGATTCCCGCAAGATGATGAACCCGCCAATACCGTGCTCATTAGAACGACCGCAGAAAGCACCACGACGAAACATGACAGTGTAAACTTCCTCATAATTGTTTAGTATAATTACCAATATGGGTCCTTGGCGTCTCGATTCAATTCCAATATGAAACGGTTACATGATCGAACCATCGTTTCCCTTTCATGGACGGAATTGTAACATTTATTAAAGTATATCTGCATTTGGGTATATACTAGAAGTATATGCGAACAATCAATGAATCAAATAATGAATCAAAAAAGTGAATTCATTTTTTTGTTGTATTGTTGTAGTACGGTACCAGGTAGAGTATTCGAGTATTCCCTATATAAAATGTATGATTATAATTTAAAATATAAAAGTGAAGTAACGAAGCGACATTAATAATTAAGGAAAGTTCCTTCAGGAATATAATATAAATCACTTTTGAAACTATTTTATAGATTCTCTCTAATATATATATTAATTTTAGCGAGCAACGAACTATTGTGATAAGATGTACATATCCTTAAACATGGAAGCGATTCTGATTTTAAATTCGTTACATCTCAATATTTAAATCAATGAAAAAATATTCATTCACATAAAATATATATTATAATATTGCTCTGAAATTCAGTTTAACTTCTTAGCCACTCGTCGAACTCTTCGATCATCCTGCTGTTCGTCTCGTCTTGCCTGACGTACGCGGAACCTTTTTCGGAATCGTAATCACGACCAATCTCCGTGATTCGCTTTGCCTCTCTCGAGTCTGCATATAAATCTTCCAACACGTCACTGTACCCTGTGTTGGAAGTGCTGCCTCCGTCGTAATCGGCTGCAAAGCGGACGCGGTGGTTTGGCTTTTTGCGGTAGGAATTGGTGCTGCTCGGGTGGCGCGGTTTCCCTCTACTCTCGGGATACGATGATCTAGTCGGTAGCATTGCCTGGATGCGGGACTTGTAGCCTTGGCTAACGCGCAAGTCTTGGCTTTCCCGGTAATCGATGTCGTTCAGGTAGGCGTCCCCCCCCCCGCCTTGGCACCGTCACCCTGGTATTAAAATCCTGGCGAAACGCGTCAATGTCAATGGCATCTTTTTGGGTGTCCCAATCGCCAGGGTTTTTTTCTACGTGCTTCAACCCCTTCAGTTTGAGTGCATGTTGGGCACGAGAAAGCTCGACGCTAAGTGCCCGACACTTCTTTCGCCACCCGGATTCCCTCTCTGCCGCGCTTTCCAGCTCGCCCCGAAGGCCCATGACCGCCATCCTTGTTTCGTTTGCGTGTTGCATCAAATCGCTGCTCTCTTGCTTCAAGTGCTCCTCCTTTTGCGACTTTCGTTGAAGCTGTTCTTTTAAGTTCGATTCGACCTCTCCCAAACGCTTCTCTGCCCGTTTCATATCCTCTTCTGCGTTCTTTGCATGGCGCTTGGCTTCGGCGGTTTCGTCCCGCAGCTCTTCCATCACCCGGCGATTTTCTCGCCGCTCTTTGTCCATTTCCATGACCCGGTCCTCGAACCCCATGATCTTGCCCAGCACTTCCGCGTGAGCTCGTTGGGACTGCTCTAAACGTTCCTGGACCTCTTTGTTCTGCTCCTTGGTCTCTGCGTACTGCCGAAGGACGTGCTCGTGGTTGCCCTGTATCTTTTCCAGGGAATGCTTGTACGTGGCGATCCCCGCGCTTAAATTGTCGATTTCAAACTCCATGTCGTTAATTTTTTCCTCTTCGTGCCTTCGGGCCTTTCTCTCATCTTCCAACTTTTCGGAAATAGCTTCTATTTCTTTTCGAAATGCGCTTTCTTTCCCTTTGGCTTCCGCCAGCACCCGCTCAATGCCAAGTTTTCTTTGCTCAAACAGCCGAGCCATGTCTTTCAGCTTGCTGTCCTTTTCTTTGATTATTCTCGAGTGTTTCCGGGTTGTGCTGCGTAAACGAGCAAGCTCGTCCTTTGCATTCATCCATAATTTTTGGATCTGATGCAGTTCCGTTTCCTCCTCCTCGTGGTCCATCGTATCGTATTGGTGGCAGGGCAGAACAGATATGTTAATTCAACGTTGCGCTGTTGGTGTACTCCTCCCTTATTTTTGTTGTTGTTTCGTTTTTACCTTGGTAATCCTTTTCCCCTTGTCACATCTATTTGAAACAACCATTGTTAGCTTACGCAATCAGTTCGATTTTCTTTATAAATACGGTTAAGATATAAGTTATAAGTTACAACCAGAGGCCAGAGGAGATGATAATGATGGAACTTCGTTGCTTGCATTTAAAAGTACAGTAAATTCTATAACGAATAATAAATATCTAAAAAAAGCTATAAATAAGAAAAAGGTGAATAGCACTAATATACACATAGCATCGTTAATCCATTTCATAATATGATCATAGCATCGTTAATCCATTTCATAATATAACCATAGCATCGTTAATCAATGTCATAATATAACCATAGCATCGTTAATCAATTTCATAATATAACCATAGCATGGTTAATCAATTTCATAATATAACCATAGCATGGTCACTCATTTTCATAATATCATCATAGCATCGTTAATCAATTTCATAATATAATCATAGCATCGTCAATCCATTTCATAATATAACCATAGCATCGTTACTCAATTTCATAATATGATCATAGCACTGTTTTTTATATTTGAGGAGAGTATTTCGTTTGATTGTCTAAAATCAAGGAACAAGAAAGGGGGGCCCAAATTAAGAACAAACAAAAAATACAATAACATTAAATGCATAAACTATACCAACGATAACAATACTTTAATATAAATATAATATTAAACAGAATAAGATTTTAATTGTAGTCTAAGTGAATTGGAAGAATTGAGATTTGAGATTTTCCTGTGGTATATTAAGGATGTTCTTATGGATATAAGTGAATTATTATTATACGCTTTGTATTAGATAGTATATACTTAGCATCGATTAAATTATATTTAATTCTGCCTTAAATATCAACATGAGATTATATTTCTTGGATGGATTGTTTCTCGCAAAAGGAATCGAATGAGCGTTATGAACTAATGGGAAAGGGAGAAAGGTCAAAGGTTTCATCGCAAGAAGAAGTGAAACATTTAGTGTTCCCAAAGGAAGTAAATTTATTTTTATAAACTAGAGCCAGTGTTCTGGCAGTAGATTTCACTTATTCTGTTGCAGCATGTTTCGAAGTATGCAATCGCTTTTATCTGTTGCGTTTGCGCTGTTGGTAGTGAGCCATGCCGCGGAGACCATGATGGTACCAGACCTGGACGCCGGGGACGGGGATCTAGGGGACCGCATGGGTATGTTAGTGAGTGAATTAGAAATTGGAGAATCGAAACCGGTGGACCATTCGGAGGCCGCGTTTGATATGATGGAAAAGAAAGAGGAGGAACACCAAGCTGCCGTTGCGGCAGGCCGTGCGTCTGGCCCGTACACGGGTGATATCGACGATGGGCCAAGCAGTGCCACGGGAGGTGCCAAGCCACGTGGCACAGGCGCCACGGGCACTGTTGGCAGCACTGGGGCCACCGGTGCCACCGGTGCCACGGGCAAAGAAGGCAGCGACGACACTACGACAAAGCCATTAGATACGCCGTTGACAGTGACATTCAAGGGCAAAAAAGGCAAGCAACTCGTATGTTACAATTGCCGAGAAAACCCAAAGGGCATGCCCGAGCATTATCATGAGCGCGTCTCGATGCGCAAAGCCCGGGATGTCGTGAAAAGCGTTCTGTCGGACTTTCCCGACAAAATTAGGGACTTTCACCTCAGCTCGGATGCGCGTTGCGTCTCCTCTGATCCCTACTACCCAGAATATTACGATCCGATCGGCCTGGACAACCCAACGGAAGAGCGGCAAACGGTTCGAGACTTTGCAGACGCAACTAAAGGCTTCAAAAACATGTCGTCCATTAACACGGGGGGGAAAGCGTTAGACAACTACTTGATTACCAACGGCGACAAAGGGATCGATATGCAAGCCGAGGAGCTGAAAATAGTTCGCTCTAAAAAGGACCACGTGGCCGTTGACATGGTAAAACAAATAGCCCATAAGGTACAGGCCATGGCAATGTCCAAATCGTTCGAAGAGACAGACAAAGGCATTGGTAATATTAAGAATGAATTGAAAGCGGCCGACGCAAAACAAGAGAGCCAGAGATAATTAATTTTACAAACAATTAGGAACCAATATATTTAACAGATGTATAATGCTGCATGTCTTTTTAACAGACGTGTGTGACGTAAAATTATGTATATTCCTCGCCCTTAGCTTTACACACGACACACGACTACGCTGCATATGTCGGTACATTACCACTCCTCATCCGACCCCATCATTCCAAAATATCCCAGAAAGGAGAGCTCGGAGGACTTTGCTTTCTTCTTTCGTGACATCGACCTGTGTCCTTGCTCAGTGGCCTTGGCGGTCCTGCGGCTGGGGGTGGCGACGGTTTTCTCCGACGGTTGCACCGGTACGCGATTAGGGGAGGTTTTAGTCTCCACGAAAGGCGGTGAAGCCTTTTCCGGGGACGATGATTTTCTCTCGTCTCGGACAAGAGCTGTAACCTGCGATTTCTCCCGGGGAGGTGTCAAAATGCCCGGGGTGGCGTTTGGAACTGGTGCCTTTGATTCCCCCTTCGGTTCTCGCACTTTTGCATGCTTCACCTCTCTTGACTTAGGGCGTTGTGTACTCCCTGGTTTGCTCTTTGCGCTAGGCACTGGTGTTCGCTTTGCCCCCCTTCTGTCGGGGCAACGTGCACGCTCCGGTTCTGAGGCTGGAGGGCAGCCGTGAGTTGCACCGTTGCTATCCGAATCAGACAGCTTAGTTTCTTCTTCACTCAAACAATCTTTACGCTCCAGTCCACCAACGCCCACTTGTGCGTTCCTGATCGCGCTTGCAGCTGTGGCAGTGGCTGTTGGCCGGGGTAGTTTGTGGTCTGAAGCAACACGATGAACGTGATCGGGCACGGGATGATTTGAATCTGCGGCGTCTTTTTTCTTCATCCTTCGGCGGTTGCTTACATTTTCAGTATCGTTGCTTTTGCCGTTGCTCGAACCAGTGCTGGCCCGCTGGTTGCCAAGCGCGGTCGTATCGAGCTCCACGCTGGCTGCGCTGTTTTTGACGGTAGTTGCTGCGGCGCTCGTGTCTCCATCCTCCGAAAATGCGTCTTCAGAAAGGTCTTCATCACTGCAATCGCTCCCTTCGCCTAGTCCTGTGGTATCAGGTGCTGCTTCCTCGCGATGCGTTTCGACATGTTTTTCAGAGGTGTTATAATGCTCAAGCAGAACGTCCCCCATCGACGCTTTTCGGTTTTGGCTGCTTGACTGGTAAAAAGATTCAACTTTAGAATTCCAAACTTTTACAAATTCCCCTAATTCAATTGCCCCGCTGCCGTCGGTGTCCGCAAGGTTCATGAACTGGTCAATCTCGTGTGGGAACGGGTCTGCGCCAAGTGTTATGAGCAGCCGGTGAACTTCATCCCTGTCTAAACTGCCCGAATCATCGCAGTCAAATTTCGAAAATATGTCCCGTAACTCTTCCTCTTCGTACCTCCTCCCTTCCGCCAAGCGCTTGCCGTGGTCCCTGATTTCAACGCACGCTTTTACGTACAGAGTCAGCGTTTTTTGCAGTTCGATCGGAATGTCTGTGTTCATAACATACAAGAATTGTTTTGTCCACATACCGAACAAGCTCCCTTCGTCCATTGCACTCCATACCATCAAGTTGTTGAATGGAATGTGCACAGATCTATTCATTTCGTGCTCTTTAAATTCAAGCAAACTGACCCCTTGGTAGCCGAACCCTAGTGAGGCCACGGGCCACGTCTTCATGGTCTCAATGTCTACTATGGGATCCTCAGTCGCGCCGAGAAGGATGTAGGTTTTAAATTTAACGTTATAAAATGTATCCCCGTAACACTCGTACCATCCCATGCAGCTCTGCACAAACTGCTGCTCTAACCATTTTTGTTTTGCTGCAGGGTTCTGCGGTACCGTCGGGCTGATCACAATGTTGTCCATGGCCTCCTTTATTCGTTCTCCCAGTATATCCTCTTTGCGGTGGTGCCGAAAAAGCTCTAGGACGCGCTGAGAAACGTATGGCCTGAGGCCTTGCCCGTAGGCAAAGAGAGTATCCTTCGTTGGCGCCGGGGACCCGGACACTTGGTATTCAAGAAGGTCGGCAGAAACAACCAATGCAGCGAGGTCAATCGATTGGCCGATGCTTGATTTGTAATAGTCGTCGACGTACCGATGGTAATATTCGGCAAAATTCAAGCGGTGTGCCCCGTCGGCCACTTTTGCTTCCTCCTCAAATTTCGAGTCTTTAAAATATATGGTGCGGCGAAAAACAATCGTTGCGTCACGGTCAATGTTCTTCTCCGCAATGTCAATGAAGACTTTTTTCCCGGGGTGGGGGTGCACTTCCACGGTATATACCCCGTTTTCAAGGAGCCGGATTCCAGGGTTGACGACCCCGAAAACAACGCCGTGTTTCACCTCGCCGTTCATCATTTCTTCGCAGGTTGTAAAAAACCGGCTTATTGATTTGTGCGTTGAACTCTTTGCTTCCCATCTTTTTCGTTGCGCTGATGCCATCAAAAGCCCATTTGAAATGAACTGTGTCAACTCGTTTCGGCTTAGTTTACGGTCTTTGTTTTTGTCTATGCTGTCCATAATTTTTTCACACTTGCTTTTGCTGACGTTTTCCTGTGAAAGTTTTCGTACCATTACGTTCATTTCTTCCGGATACAGATACTCCCCGTCTCGCAAAGCGTAGGTTTTCCACATTTTCTCCACAAATAGTTTAACCCGCTCCCCCAATTCAATGCCCACGTCAACCATTCTGACAGAAACGCGCTCCCCCGATCGAAACGGGCCCCTTGTCGCTGTTTCTTGTACTTTGACGAGTATCTCGTCTTCCTCGATCTGCTTGATAATGTTCCCGTCGTGGTCTTGTACGTACAGGGAAAAGTCTACGTCTGTTGTGAAATCCAACACTTTTTTCATTGCCATGCACATCATTTTCGCGGTTGTTTTCGGGGTTACCTTCATGTCTTCCCATCCTCCATCAACGAGGTAAATGGGTACCACAGACACCCGGTTTCTCTGCCCGTCTGCTTCGTGGTCATTGTCCACCCGTGAGTGATTCAACGACACAATTCGGTTAAACCTTGGATTCGTGCGCCGATCTTTTGGGTTGTCTTGTTGTTCGAATGCCAACGGGGAAACTTCCTGCGCGGGCAACGTCCTAGCATGAAACAATTCCGGGATCTTTGTTTCCGGGCTCGACCGTTTGTACAAACTTTCCAAAAGATCATCTTGGCAAAATGAAACACTTGCAATGCACAAAAGAATCTCTTCAAAACTTACCTTGCCGCTTCCATCAACATCTAACTGTTTGAACAGTTCGCTGGCTTCCGACTCTGCCACGTCATCGGGTAAGTGTTCGAGAATATGCATTACTTCCTCTTCGTCCAGTTCTCCATCATTATCGGTATCAGCATTCAAGTAGTGCAGCCCCGTAACGACAAGCTCCCTTGTAGAGAACAATGCACTTACTGCGCTTGGAACGGAGTCAATTAAGCCTTCCAATTTAGCCATCAACGGTCCTGTAGAAGCAAGATTTCCCAGGGGTACGCCTACATCGTGAAATAAATCGACCAGAGGGGCTCGTTTTTTAGTCGCGCTTGCATCTGTACCGTTGTTGCTGTTCGTGGCAACAGTCGCAGCGGGCTCTTCCCCGCCGACGTTTACCGCATCGCTCATAACCAACTAATATGTGTGTATTCCTTTGGCACAAAACTGTCTGTGAATTTTATGGAGGAAACGTATCAAATGAGC
>JACLAC010019047.1_pt1 | contig 20693 bp, 16 predicted proteins | sample 8027881 | NCBI WGS metagenome assembly JACLAC01 (sample SAMN15725517, study PRJNA655200) | protist metagenome | isolation source: fluorescence activated cell sorting (FACS) single amplified genomes of... | place: Spain: Blaines Bay Microbial Observatory, Mediterranean Sea | collected 2016-01-19 | reverse complement strand
GAAGTCCCGGTGTGACCGTAGATGCTCGGGAGTGCGGAGTATCGGTGCCATGCCATCTGCCGTGTTAGTCCGTGTGCGAGAAGCACTTGTTTGCGGCGCACCCTTCAGTGACTGATCACCTACTTAGCGTCGCAACATCCAGGCATAGTCCGCGCGCGAAAGGCAGGAGTGATGATGGCCGAGCGGCGCAACAAAAAATGTCACCCAATCATCATCATTTGTGATACATAAGCGGATGACACGCACACTGCATCGCTGATTACATTCCAAAATGTGATCATAAAAGTTTGTGGCACACAAGCACTGCATGACATGAAAAGAGACTCGCTGTGGGGGGCAATCATGACTCGTGGGCATACGTTGCTGAAGTGCTGTCAGTATGTGAAGAAGAAGAAAAAATAATCTCAGCTCTGGCGGAAGTATCGCAACATCTTGAGTTACTACTGATTGTAAGGGGGATACTGACTAACTTACTACGTGGGGTGGAGGAGCATCGGGCGAAGAAGGAAAAAGGGAGGGTACTGCCACGACGCTATGCTGCGCACATAGCTTTGTCGTGTGTGCGAGGGCGGAGCGCGAAGCTCGTGCGCCAGTCGCTGTGCTAAACTACTTCATGCGCGTCTAGCAGCTTCCTGCCACTAACTATGCCTCGAAGGTCTAACGAACTACTAACTAGCTCCTCACTTATCTTCCATTTTCTTTCGGGCGTTCTGTTTGGCAGGAAGGCTAACTAGACAAATGCGCGGATCGTTTTTCTTGTGGCCTGTCAAGACACATGCCATGCTTTAAGCCTTAAAATTGTAAAATGTGAAGTGATAAACTGCTGGGGAAGCTGTAAGCTGGAAAGTAGTAAGATGCGCAGTTGGAAGTTGGAAAGCCGTTCCAAACGTGTAACCTGGAAAGCTATGGAGCCGTAATGTCATGCTGGATGTAATGTAGAAAGCCGTCAGCTGCAATCCTTTGAAGCTATCAGATACTGAATCTATCGCCTATGAGCCATGAGTCGCTGAGGCTCTGAGCTTTCAAAGCTGTGAACTGTCCAAGCTGTGCGCCTCTGTGAGTGCTAGGAATATTGTGACGCAGTAGTAGATGCGCTCACGACGTTGCATTGTATGTTGTGATAAAGTCGCAGTATCTTGTTTGCGATAAAGCAGAAGACACTGCATCACATACCAGATTGTCGACCAACTGATCGCATGCGGAGTCCAGATGCGCTTTCCGCATCAGTGTCGACATCGTATCCAACAAAGGGTTGCCAGCGTGGCGCAACCTCTCATAGTCACCAACGTCATCACCGGTTTGCGGCTCCATACTGTCAGTCTGGTGCTTTGAACTACGCTGTGCTAATGCAGTGTTGCCTTCTTCGAAATCGACCGCCCAACGCTACCTAGAATATCGCTTCAACATCGCTCCAAAGAACTTCTCGACGCGCCCTGATGCATCTCGCGCCCCGAATAATTTTCGTAAGAAAACGCTTATCTTGATTTCACCGTCCACTGCTACTCGGTCTTAGTTCCGGCTCCCAACGCAAAATTCTCTTTCAAAACCGACGCTCAAAATGAAAACATTATGCTCATACTGCACACCGGCCACAAAGTTGGCACGAACAAGAACGCTACTCTCCAATCGCACCAATAGCTCGAACGAAATATGCGCCTCTTTTCTCTGGCGTGGCCGTTACTTTTTTTCTGGATGGCAGAAGGCGCAGTTTGAAACCACGCTTTGTGAGTGCGACACATGCGCATGCTGTATCGATGCTCTTGCTGACTAGTTGCAGCTTCTGGTACATGTGGACTGAAGTCCAGTGGGTCCGGCAACACCATAGATACTTTTGGTGACTCACCATGCTTGTAATGCTAATGCCGACATGTCGACGCAATGTGTGTCAGAGATCGAAAGTTTCAGCTTGGCATTGGCAGATGGGCTTCGAATACCATGATGTAGATCGCCGCCAAGTATCCCACCATCACAACAACAATAGCGAAGACTGGCCACGCATCCTGGATCGCTTCTCCTTGCCTGACTAGCGCGAGTTCCACCCTTCGTGCACGAGGCATGACATGCCTCGCCAACCGCTGCTGCAACGAGCACGAAACACTGAAAATAGCCCGCATCATGCGTGCGCAGGTGCGCAGCGGCCACCCTATCACGCGGTCTACGCCAGCTGCGATTCTGTCAAAATTCGCATCATGAGCAACCCAATGACTCGTCGAACCGTTTCGCATCTCCGCCAACATCTTTTCGGCGACGCCGTCGTGTCTCGGCGGTACGCGTTTACTTTGTTCACGGTACCACGCTCGCAACGCTCCGTTTCCGAAAGTGTTTGCTGTCACGCTGAAGTCTCGAATCCCTAGCTTCTTCCACACAGCCTTGGTGCTATCCAATACTGCGCCCAGTTGGATCTGGAACTTCAACATCACCTTGACAGCTGACAACGTGTGTTTTCGTGCACGTTCACATGATACGATATTGAGTAAGAGTAATTCGCACTCAGTCCAGGTGTGCTGCGCTAGCCCCTCTGGAATGCTCAGAAACAAAAAAAACTCCAGTGTCATCGTCGCCACTTTGTGTGAAAAACCGAATGCCCAATACTGTCAGTCGCCTTCGAGCCCGATTTTTCGACCATGTCCAAATGCTTGTCGATGATGCCTTTCAACGTCGCATCTGTGATGTTTGTCGCCTTTATGAAATCGAGGTTTCTCTTCGATGTGATGCACGCTTGAGCAGAACGCGTAGTAGTTCTCGCAAGCAAACACACTGCGGAAACATCTGCGAATGACGCGCAACTCTGAAAGAAAAAAGTGTATGCAATACCACCGCCACGATCCTCGGCAGAGACTTTTAGCTGCACGCCACGCTGAACTAGATACAGAAAGGCTTCTTCACCGGCGTCGATTTTTCTGACTCTGACCGTTTGGGAACTCTGGTCCCCCAGTTTCTGAATGACAAGCACATTTGCATCATGTCGTCCTGCGTCGCGAGGAGAACAGCTTGGTAGCAACGAAAACTCCTTCGGCTGCGTCCGTTTTCCGTCAACATTCACGGCATGCCAAGACTCTTCTCTTTCTGTAGTGCATGCCACGCCTCCCTGCTCCACTTTTTCTTGTAGTCTTGCCAGCTCGCTGAAAATCTGCCGCACCAACCTTTGGGGTGCATGCGTTGCAACAATAGTTTAAGCATTAAGGCCAACATTAGGGGCCTTAATGCTGTTAATGCTTAATGTTGTAACATTAAGCATTAAGCACTAAGGCCAACATTAGGGGGCCTTAATGTTCTTAATGCTTAATGTTGCAACAATACGCATTAAGCATTAAGGCGAACATTAGGGGCCTTAATGTTGCTAATGCTTAATGTTGCGACACTACGCATTAAGCACTAAGGCCAACATTAGTGGTCTTAATGTTGCTAATGCTTAATGTTGCCCTCCCCCTCTTCTTTCTTGTAATGTTGTTGTTGTTGTTGTTGTCGGATCTTCGTCTCCCTTCCCTCTCCTTCCATGTTGTTGTTGTTGTCGTCGTGGTCGGATCTTCGTCTCCCTTCCCTCTCCTTCCTTGTTATAAGTTATTTTCCATCGGCTCTGCACCTCCCTTGTCCTTGATGGTCTTCTCGTTGTTCTTCAAGCTGATGCACCGCGCAGAAAAAAAATGACGGTTTTGCAAAGCCCGGTTTCTTTCTGGTCTGTGCTAAAAAGTTTCACGTCGACGCAAAAAAGTTTCACGTCGTTCTCTTTCATGAAAGTATAAATTCCGCGCATGATGGTTTCGCGTCTTCGTTTATGTCTCCGTCGATCGGACTCTGTCTCGCATCGTCGAGAAGCATTGATGGCAAAACATTAATTTTCGAGTTAGCAGTTCTCTTCGACGCGAACATACATCCCCGGCCGGAGGCCGGGATACAGATTGGGAACTCTTACTCTGTGATGCCCTACATGCCATTGGCCCATTCTGGAATTGATGAAAAAAGCCCCTATTGCTATTCCGAGAAGAGCATGCAATACGACTCTCTGAAAAAACATGCAGTTTGACTTTCGAGGAAAAAGTTCGCAGCCGAACTCTTGTGCGACTCTAGTCTCTGAAGCAGATTGAAACTCTTGTCACCCTAACTCTCTGAAAAAACATGCAACTTGACTGTCGGAGAAAAAGTTTGCAACAACTCTATCGAAACGGAGCGCGCTGACACTCATTCAAGAAGAGAATGCAATACGACTCTTTGTCTTTCTAAACGTGCAGCTCGTTTGTCTGAGAAAAAGTTTGCAGCGCAACTCTATGGAAGCAGAGCGCATTTGCACTCTTTGAAAAAAATAGTGCAGTATGAGTCTTCTGCGACAGAGTGCAGTATGAATCTTTGGATAAACATGCAACTTGACTTTTGAAAAAAAGTTTGCAACCGAACCTTTCCGAAGAAGAACTCGCTCAGACTCTTTGAAAAAAAAGAGCGCTGTATGACTCTTTTGAAAAAGAGTGGAGCACGACTCTTACGAAAAAGATTTTCGAAGAAACATGCGACCTGTCTGTCTGAGAAAAATTTTGCAACACAACTCCATCGAAACAGAGGACGATTACACTCTTTGCGAAAAAGAGTTTTGCGCTCCTTCGAAAAAGAGTGCAACGCGACTCTTTGAAGAAGGGGGTGACTCTTTTGGCTCTAACTCTTTGAAAACACATGCAACTCGATTGTCGGAGAAAAAGTTTGCAACACAACTCTATCGAGACAGAGCGCGTTGACACTCTTTCAAGAAAAGAGTGCAGTATGACTCTTTTGAAAAAGAGTGCAGGTCTTGTCACTCTTTGAAAAAACATGCAGCTCGACTGTCTGAGAAAAAGTTTGCGGAACAACTCTATGGAAGCAGAACGCATTTACACTCTACATAAAAAAGAGTGCGGTATGAGTCTTTTGAAACAGAGTGCAGTATGACTCTTTGAAGAAACATGCAGCTTGACTTTCGAAAAAAAGTTTGCAACCGAACCCTTCCGCTCAGACTCTTTGAAGAAAAGAGTGCTGGATGACTCTTTTGAAAAAGATTGTAGCTGTTTTCAATCTTCGAAGAAACATGCAAACTGTTTGTATGAGAAAAAGTGTGCAACACAACTCTAGCGAAGCAGCGCGCGATAACACTCTTTGCAAAAAAAGAGTGTTGCGTTTTTTCGAAAAAGCGTGCAGCGCGACTCTCTGAAGCAGGTTGTAACTCTTTTAACTCTAACTCTTTGAAACCGTGCTCAGCTGAGAAGGACGGACTAGCTGGACCGTGCTCAGAGACGGCATAGCTGGACCTCTGAGAGAGACAAACCGTGCTCAGCTTCGCTGGAACACTTTAACTAGCTGAGAAGGACGGAAGCTCGCTGAAAATCTGCCGCACCAACCTTTGAGGATTTGTCAATACCTCTGCGCATTCCGTCCTTCTCAGAAAGAATCCGCATCAGATATTAGACACGACGTGTTTGAGACTTTCAATTTCGCACTCTGTAATTGTGCGTGGAAGTTAGTAGACCGTGACCGTTGTGCAACGGCTACTTCTTCACCAGTGTAGAAGGAAGATCGTCAGTCAATACTCTGAAGTTCTGAAGTCTTCCACATTCGCACCCCGCCCCCATGCACCGTGCACTACCTGCGGCCCGGGTTTCGAAAGCAGTTCGACACTAGTAAGCTCTAGCTCCCTTGCGGCCACTTTCTCCACCACCTGAGCCATCAGTTTCGAAGATGATAGTACTTTGTGCGAACTCCTGTACCTTCTGCCGTGCACACACAGGGGAAGAATTAGATGCAGCATTCTGCATTTACTCAGCCATCTTTCCTGTTTCATGACATGTATACCTTCTGCGTAGCTTCCGCATTTTCCGCAGTGGAGGAACTGGGCCAGCTATCGTCCGGAATCGCTATCGTTTGCGTCGCGGTCCAGACCTGTAGAATTTCAAACGCAGGTCACACTCACGACGATGACCATGAAAATCAAATCCAGTGCGGATCGATCATGTAAAATTTTCGAAGAAAGAATGTCATTATCAGTGCAACTCGAATCGTCTAAGAACCTTTCCCTTGTAGCGAAGAAATGGCGCTGGATCCTGACAGCAATCGCTCATATGGACAATGCTCAGCTCGAAGTCACGTCCTCCGGGTCTGCTGTGCTGGATGATATGCTCTCTGTGTACGCCACTATCTCTTCTCCATGTGCCTTCTTTGCCTCTCGCTTGCGAAGGTAGCGGTTTGGCGGCCTTTGCCTTTCCAGTCGCAGGTACGCCACCCCCAGGTGGCAGCTGATGCCCACCATTTCTGTTGCGGTACTCGTTAGTTTCACCAGATCCCCGAGGGCCTCGATCTGCCGGATTCAAGAAGCCTTCAATCACTTCGAGACCTTCAAACGGCGCTGGCGGCGGCAGTGCTTCGACGTGTGCCCTCGATCCCGTGCCGTGCCACGCAACGTGCCCACGCTGCCACTGTTGTGCTCCATACCAGGACCCCTGATGCCACTGATCCGGGTGGTGATATTGGTCTGGCTGGGAATACGCTCCGCAAGGATGGTGGTACTGATCTGGTTGCCTGTACGGGTCGTAATGATGTGGTCGCCGATACGGGTCGTGATGGTAGTTCTGACAGTCGTACTGGCCGCCGCCGAGATGTGAATCATCTCGCCGCTGGTCCGCCCGTCCACCGCCGCCTCGCCATCTATCATGCGCAGCCCGCGCGGCTGGTGCACAGTCCGATAAGAGCAGATGCAGTGTTGCGAAAATCGCTGCCATCTTTTGCGCGGCTTGCGCGCGGTTTCCGAGATCTCTACACATCATCTTCCAATAATATCGGCACCGCTGCTTTCTGGGCGCTTTATAGTTTATACGTACACTCTGATGTTAGATTTTCTGATTTAGAAAATATCTGTTCAAATAAACAAACTTGATGTCCTAACCGACTCTAAGACGGCAGTGCGCTCTAAACTAACGGAGTATCACTCGTCGATTTTTACACAGCCGATACATATCGTCACATAGCAACACAAATCGATATTTACACTTATATGCAGTTGCAGAATTGAATTCAACATGCGACTCAGAAGTACTCAGGGGCGTTCCAAAAATTTCAAGTCTGCATGCCTGAGTTAATGTTACAGTCTGTGGTCGTCCTTCCCCCGAAACAAGGTGTACTAAGAGGATCATTTTCGTTGAAACAACGTGGGCGCATTGCTTTGCGCATTTCCTGAATACTGCTCTCCAACCTCAGCATGAAAAGAATTTCGCTGCGCCGAAACGTCCACTTTCAACCTCGTTGTGTTATCTCTCTTCGCCATGAAAACGTTGCTCCTGAATGAACACGACAGACGAAAAAATTCTCAACCACATACTGCAACATCCATTTGGAAACTCATTTTTTCATTTCCCCCAGAGGCTGTGTAGTTGCCAGACAATAGTCAATCATGTCAGAGGGGCGAAGTCCCCAACTGACGTAAGAGTCGTGTGCGAGTCATTTTTGTTCTGTGGTGAGAAGTCCCGGCGCCCCACCAAGAAGGAGCTATGCACCAAGATTTCCTTGTAGCATCGCCCAGCGCCCACCAGAAGCCATCGCTTCTCCAGTGACGCGTCAATGAACAGCTTGCACCCCAAGCGCTCAGCATCGGAGTTTCCGCAGCTTGCCCCTAACGGCCCTACTCCTAGTAAAGGAAACCCAAACTTGCAAGCGATTTCACATGGACTCGCCAAAGTCAGACCTTGCTCCTCAATCCAACTCTCTCGAATCTTCGTTGGTCGCCCGAAGTTGCTGCTATCTTTCGAGAAATTCAACAGTGGTAGCACGCACAGGACCCGCTGAATGCGCCCATCAGGTGCGTTTGGTAGAGCAACGCTGCTTCTCCCAAACACAAAGCCCACCGTTTTGCATCGGATAGCTCCGCTGATCATTTGCTCGATCCATTCGAAGGAAATGTTTTTAGGAATCGACGGTGTAGTGCGAAGGTACCCTGGAGCAGATGCGATTTCGGTATCGCCATATCCTCTGCCGACACTCTCACTATGAATTTCGCCAAGCCGCGAGCCCGTGCTTGCAGACGACACGCGGACCAGGCGAAACCTGAGAACTGCGTTTTCATTAATTGTCGATGCTGATTTTGGGCTGCTGCAACCAGGTTGTTGAGGAACGCGGGCATAATCGAGCTCTACTACTGTTGACGTGGGGGTAAGTGCGCTGCGACCACCACCTCCACCACCTTCGTGATCTTCTTCGTCTTCTTTAGATGATGCTGGGAGGCTGCGGCCAGTGGTAAGTTCTCTCTCAACCCATTGAGGCGGATCTTCATCGATGTCATCCCCGCCGTTCCATCTGCCAGAGAATTCCGCTCTCACCCGCAGAGGTGCGTCGATGCATCTGAAGATACACAGGACAACATAAGCGTCTAGTGCCGCGTAGGCTTGGTGCGCCTGGGGAAGCGGACGTCGCAATCGACCTGCGTATTTTTTTTCCGGTGTCAACAACAAAAATTATTACGTCGACACGCTACGATCGACGCCACAGACGCACACGTCTACCCAACTCTCAATGAGCGATACCACAGGCGACTACATGTAAATAGTAAATACTTTTCTTTGATTGGCAACATGGCAGGAAAAAAATATCAAACGACGCAGCAAGAACGAATGGTGGAAAAAGTGAGTTCGACTACCCCAAGGGCTGCATTGCAACGCTTTATCGAGCGTGTAGCCTGGAAAGACAGCTTCCACCAACGACCCCAAAGAGAAGTAGCTCCGACGCCTTGTGGATGACGCATCCGTGCCGACGAACGGCTCGACCGATGTGGTCGTACTCGTGGTTTGGACAGTAGCCTTTCGCATCAAGTCCAAACTGCTCAGATCCGTGACTTCGACCGCTTCTTCCAGCGAGCAGAGCAGTGCCCTCGTTGCGTCCTCGTCACGCCCGTTTTCGAGAGCTAGCCGCGAAAATATTCTCTCCAACCGCTTTATATCTTCTCGACCGAAGGCAATCAATCGTTCCGTGCAATCTGTCAACAGATACTGAGCCAGTCGCGCACCCACCTTCTGGCCTAGCGCCACGAAGTCGACCAGAAACACTACCGGCCGCGAACATTCGGATTCGTGAAACGCAACCTGCACCAGTGAGATCTCGTCAGTCTCCCCGGGGGTCCACTCGCAATCAAGGCCGACCGCGCTTGCTTTTTCCCCTTCGCTTACCTGAAGCCCTTGAAAAATTCTGAGTATCGAGTCGATCGAAGCTCTGCCTCGCTTTTCGAGTTCTGCTTCGTCGATCGAGCTGTGTCGCTCGGCGCTGACCACGCCAGATAGCAGGTCCACAATCTCGACATCGCTAGGTAGCTGCAATTTCCACATGCCATCGTCACCTTGGCATGCCCTGACGTTGTGCTCTGCTCCTTCCACATCTAGAAACACATCTTCCCAGACGCTCTCGTACTTCAGGCCGACCGCACGCAACAACTTGGAGTGACTCGTGTTCAGATGTTCGTGGCCTACCTTGAGCCTTCGGACGGCTTCGGAAATCGTTGCAGTGATACTCGGTGTGATGTCATGTGGGGGCAACAGCTCGTCGAGCTCCACGAACAACCAGAGAGCTTCTGGGTCTTCGGCCAGGAGCAGCAAGCAATGCTCGAGCAACACTTCTCTTTGTTCTTGCTCCTCGAGCAAGGCTGCGCTGGTGCTTTGCGGCAACAACAGCTTCAACGCTTTTGCGAGCAACCTGCAGTCGAACCCGTTCTTCACCAGAGAGCCGCTTAATCCTGGCCTCAGTTTGCCATTTTGCTGGTCGTTTTTCGAAGAGCCACGCCGGCTTGTCGACTGAACTGGCAGTAGCATGTCGAGCAGCCACTGGACATCGAGCTGCGCCGCGGACTCCGATGGCACAGAGGAAGACGCCGAACTTCCCCCTGCTTCATCATGTGCCGTTGCCTCACCGCCGTCGACATGATGCACTTTCCCCGTCCGTTGCTGACATGCACTTAGTGTCTCGTAAGCCCGTTTACGCACGTTACAGCCGGCGCGGCTGCTGAGAACGAGCTGCCGCAAGCCCTGATTACATGCATCGAACGGGCACACAGGAGCTTCGCCGGCTTGACCCCCGCGATAGATCTGTCCTGCATTCAGCTTCACCACTCCAGCCGAAGACGAGCCACCTACTTGACCAGATACACCTTGCCACGGCTCCGCGGAATCTTTCCTCAGTAGAGAACGAAATTTGTAGCTTCATGATTTACAGCTGATCGCATGATTGCATCGATTTCTGCACTGTATGCTGAGCGCCTTCGAACATGAGACGGCTAAAATCAACCTGACGAAAGATATTCTGCCATTTGATGTAAACAGTAAAAACTTTTTCAACTTAGCTATTAAACAATACCCTCCCTTGCTCTTCAGCAACATGCCTTCCGCCATGCCAGGATCCCACCACCTGGGCAAGATGATGCCGCGTTGGATCTCGATGTCAGCGTCGTCTAAGACCGCTACCATCAACGGAGAGTCTTCGTGGCGCTCAAACCACGCTTCGGCATGCTCGGCCAAGTCGACCACGCTTTCGAAGATGTTGCACTCGGGGATGCCACAAGAAGGCGGGATGAGCGATTCGCACGGATGCTGCGCTGTGAACTGCCCACCGAAAACCGGAGCCTTGCAGCTACCGCCACTTGGTCCAAGCCCGTCCTTGCTGCTACCACTTGCGGCAGGGTCCGCCTTCGCTTGCAACTTCGCGCTCACGGTGGAGATGTTTTTGACTGCTGGGGATGTTTTTGACTGCGGCTGTTGCTGCTCCATCGATGTCACAAATGATGCCAACTTCTCCGAGTTGTTGTTTTTCTTTTCGTTATGTGCTGTTGTTGGATTAGCATCGATGCCTCTTGCGTGAGTCGAGCTCGAGCTTGCTGCTCGAGAGCAACCGCTATCATCTCCCGGCTGCGCTGCAGACGCCTCCTCATCTTCCTCCATGAGAATCCGCTGGTGTCTGAAGAAGTCACCGAAGTCACCCGTCACTAGCGGCCCTCGTCCTTCGCGAAACGTGGTGTCGTAGAGGCTCTGCCATTTTCCACTCGGCGACTCCCGCAAACTCCCGGTCAGAGGCGTCATCCACCACAGCTTCGGCAATACCACGTACCGACTGGCTTTTTTCAAGCCATGTACCGACGCAGACGACGCATGAGTTTTTCCCTCGCCCTCCTCCACGTCACCTCCTGCATCTTGTATCACGCCACCATCATCTAACGGAATCGGGAAGTCCAAACCGTCGAGCAGCCTCGCATCACGCGTTAGGAACCCTCGGTGGTGGTTCCGATTCAGCATGCTGCGCTCGTATTCTCGTTGCTCTTGAAACGAGCATGTCTCGTCGTCGACTATCGCTGATGCTGCTGCTGTTTCTGACGTGGTAGTTGCCACTTTTGTGCCACTAGAAGCCCTACTGCGCTCCGCAATCGATCCCTCGCTGCTCGCAGGAAAACTATCTGCACTTTCTCCGCCTGTCAAGTACAGAGCCGTCGTGGCTTTCGCGTCCCGGTAGTGCGCCAGAAGCTCGTTGCTGTTCTCTTCCACGTAAGCCGCCATCCTGCCATCGCTCATCGCTTCCGATGGGCACATCGACTTGGGCACTTCCTCGTCTTCGCTCGTGGCCGGCTCTCGTGACGGCGTCCTCGCTACCGCCGAGTCAGACGCGTCGTTCGGAGTTAATGGTGTCGAGACGGTTGATGATGCCGCGCCGCACCCAGCAGCGGTGGTGTCATCCCCTGTGATGCCCGACGACGCCACACTACTCTTTGTCGCAGACGTCGTGCTCCGCTGGAGTGGGGTGGAAAACGGTGCCACCGCCCGTATTCCTGCAATCACCTCCTGCTGCACGTCACTTTGCGTCGTCTTTTCGGAGAGCATCGAGCTGGAACTCGAGGACGCGGAGATAATCATTCCAGGCATTATACGCGGCGCTGCCTCATTTTTCGCAGCGGCTATGTCACCGACTTGGTTTTCACTTCCTCCAAGAGGTGGTCCATCGCGTCTACGCACGCTGCCTGCGCGACATCCGATCCGACACGACATGGACGCTGGCTCGAAGAAGATGTAGCCCTTCAGCGCGTAAAGCGACGATAGTCGCGGATTTGATTTCAGTGCTTTCACCTTTTGCACCAGACTCAGTTTCTTCTGAGTTTCCTCGATTCGGTGTGAAAGGTTCTCATGCAAGAACGGACCCGCATACCCAAATCGAGTTTTCACGAAAAACTTGATGTTGGCTTCGACATGCATCACCCTGGGATACTGCACCTCCACCGTCGTCGGCGCTGATGATGCTGCCCCCTCTACCGCGTGCTCCGCCGATGATGTTGCCCCCTCTGCGCGACGAGCCACGGCACGCTCCACGACGCTCGGAAACAACGCACCAACGCCTTTTTTGTCAACGACGGCACCAAACCCCGCCATTCCATCCCCAGTCGCGATCGGCCTGCTGCAGTGGGCTGCGAAATCAAGATCCGGGTAGGTTTCGATTCTTTTACGCACAAGCGTCTTGCGCGGGACGCCATCCTCTTCTTCGTCATCCTCGTCTTCAGAGACCACGTCACTCCAGCCTTTATGAAACAGGTTCCCGCCCGCACCCACCTCTCGCTCGTACTCAGCAGCGTCGCACCCACCTTCGCTTCGATCGGCACCGCGCAAAACCACTAAGTACTTCAACTGTCCTTCCGACACGACTTTTCGCGTTTTCACCTTTCGCTTGCACTTTTTCGTCTTTTCGAGCATGTCGATGCTTTGTGCTCCGGGATAGTTCGGATGCACGCGTTCCTCGATTTCGCGAACCTGTTTTTTTGTGCAAGGATAGTGCTGTACTAGTAATCTATGCCGTTAGTGATGATATGCACCTTTCACCGCGCTTCAGCACGAGTTTGTGTCAGCGCGAAGCCACGATTTTTTGAGCACGTGTTTCTTCCCACCGCGAGTCACTCCGTGAGTCACAAAAATTGGACATCCAGACTGACGCCACTCTGACGTTCATTCGGCATGACTGTATTACGCTCTGATATTCATTGGCTGACATCCAGATGGACGAGTATTACGCTCTTCTGCCTTATTTACAGTCAGAGGATCCCGCAGTAGAAAACACAACGTCTGAATCCAGCACGAAAAACAGTGCCTCCTCCTCTAGTAGCAGCAGTAAAACTACAAAGGCGTCGAAGCGTTCCTACGACAGGGCCCTCGATTCCGCAATCCCTCCTAAACCTAAGAAACAGAAAAACAACAGAGAAGATTCTTTCGACTGTATAGTGGATGGCATAGATGAAAACGACATTCAGAGACTCGCCACTAGTTTTTCGGAACAAAAATATGACCTGTAGGCCCCTGACCACCACGACTGGCGGATTCTCATCTTCCTCGCCGTTCAAGTTCGTCAAATTGATCACATTGCAATCACCCCGGAGGGGGTTCAACTGCTGCTGCTGCTGCTGTGGCACAACATCTGCTGCGGACGTTGTATCTGCTGCGGTATCGTTCAAGGGACCGCGCGTAGTGCTGTTCGGGTTGCACGCACCGCTTTTCTCATCGAAAGCGACATCACCCCGTGGCTCCTTCACACGTTCGCATGGGTCGACTGTACCTCGCAACACGGTGCTCAGGCCGAGATGGAGCCAGACTTCGATCAAGCTCGCAAAGTAATGCCCCAACGTTTGCAATGAAGACGTGTTCGGGTTGCGGGCTCGAAGAAACGCGAAAACCGGCCGCGGGTCGGCGTCCCACGCGTGCAACAACGCCATCGCACGCGCATACAATACACTCTGCTCGTCCTCACCAAAGCCCATCTCCACTGTCGCATCATTGTCCTGTGGAAAAGTCCCGCGCTGGTCAGAAAGTGTTATCGTCTCTGGGTTCTCCAGAAAGAGATGCGCGGGAGTGAGCGCCTTGCAACGCTCTATCTCGCGAGTAACCAAGTTCTCGGACGTGAGCACCCAATACAGGTCGCGAACGACTTTCTCCTGAAACTTCATCTTTCTGCTTCTCAAGGAGTCACTAAAAAAAAATCACAACAAAGCCCCCATCTGATGACTTGAGTCGAGAAACAATGAAATATTTGAGAACAATGGGTACTAAGGAATCACGGGCTACGTGGCTCATCATCGCCGTTCGTCAGAGTGTCCAGGGATTGACAGTTGGAAGTGGGTGCATGGATGATGAGATAACTGGGCCGAAATCGGATGGAATACTCAGGGTCGAACTGAACTACCTCGTCGCAAGGAGACGACGAGTAGCTGAAAGGAGGAGGTTGTAAGCGGGGGCGGGGGCTGCTGTACCTGGCACGAGAGGAATAAAGTCCATCCCGTCGCGTCCCGATATACAAGCGGGTTGTCCAGCCAACGTTGCGGGCAGTTCGTTGTGACGATGTCATAAACAAATAACAATGTTGTAGTCCACTGGGAAATATGACGAAGACATCGCGAGGATCACACTCGAAATGCTAGGGAACAGATTAATCACAATGAGTGAAGAAGAGACTCGCGATAAATACACCTTCTCCAAAGAATTTCATGCCATCTACATCAATGATACGACAGAAGACTTCAAACGTCCAGTACTAGGAAGAAACAAGATGGGCACGATTCTTCACATTGTGTGTGGAAGGGGAGCTTCGATCGCTATGCCTTTCATGGACAGATGTTTTTCGCTATTTATGCTCTACTGGTGGAGTGGGATGTTTGTGAAGTGCGAACACAGTCAATGCAACAAAATGTCGCGTGCGCGGCATCCTGCGCATGTCACTTGCCTCCCCATTTTTGTCCACTCTGTCCACGCTCAAAACGATGTTTTGCACAAACAAATCTTGCTTTTCACGTTTACGACAAGGGCAATGCGCCGACTGGGTCGATTGTCCACCACGCGAAAGCGCGGAATATGATTCCTCTCAATATTAATCTTATTCACACCACCTGTTGCGGCTAGTCTGACTCTTGGAAAAGCTAGCACGCCATCCTCTTGGAAAAGCTGGAGAAATTACACCAAAGGAAAATCAGCACACACCGAAGAAGGGCATCAGAATTTTCCTAGTACTGTCTCCCTGCTACTCCTCCATTTCTACCGTCGCGGTCGCGTTTCTGTCGCCTCTTGTCCGTTGCGTGGTGGCGAGATGAGGTGGGGTCACGCGACTTTGTGCCGCTGTTATCCTCCTTCCTTTTCGCAGGCTTCGCTAACGTTGCAACAGATTTCGATCCGGGTTCGCTCCCATCTTCCGAAGAGAAAACTGGGGCAAACTGGCCTTCGTTTTTACCAAGAGATTTCCGGTCGGGTTGCGCTAGATGATCATGCTTTTTCATCCTCGATTGCCTCCTGCGTGCTTCTTCCAGGTCCTCCTCGTTCAGATTCACGCGCGACCGCCCGTGCGACGATAGTCGAATGCCAGCGTGTTTCGCCAGGACCTCGTCCTCGTGCATATGATGCTCTGCTCGCAGCGCCCACGTGTCGTCTTTTCGCACTGTGTTTGCAGTAGAGGAAATTCCCTCTTTACCTGTTACCACTGATGCGCCTACACGGGAAGGGGAGAGGCGTTAATGACTCTCTAGTTTTCAAGGCGACGTTGCTGTGCGATATGGCAATGTCACTACGCGCTACTGTCGTATGCCCTTCTTACACACATTCACCCCTTCTGTACTCACGCACTGACTGCCAGCTTACGACAGCAAGCGCAAATAGCATGCAAAAGAACAAAGGATGCAGTACCGAGTTTCGCCAACCTTTCTGCTCGACTGGGTGCGAACGGACTGTACAAAAGCAACAACATCTGCATCAACGATAGGCACGACGACGCCTGTGTGTGTTTATTTTTATGACCCCGTGGATCTCATGATGCAGTCTTGGATGACCCTCCTCGAACCGATAACTATACTGCTCGTGCTAATTCACCGACAGCAACCTTTCTCCCGCTCACGACTTGACAAATACGCAGCTCCTCGACGAAAACCTAGCGTAGAACCACAGAGCAATTGATCAATCATTGCTGCGTGCGTGCGCAATGTCACGTCGATTCTTCGGAAAATCCGCAGTCTGCAACACCGGGGGTCCTCAAGGAGTCGAATGAATCATTCGTGTCCAACAGAAACCACGCGTCCAAAAATGTACTATCATGACGATGATTCCCGCGCCCATCCCCGACTCGCCCGCACCATGACCCAGGCCGAAGAAGAGCAACGGAAAACTTGCCGTCACTTGCATTCCTACCCCTGCCAGCTGCGCTCTCATCCTGTGTGAGTGTAAGTCATATTTTTCTTTTCCGACGTATGACAAAGTCTAGTTTAGTAGTTTCGTGACCACAAATTTTGAATCGCTCATCATGTTTGAAATCTGCGTGCAACGTGATTTTCGTCCATCGCGATCCCACACAAATAGAATGTCAACACTGAATTAGCAAGATTTTGCGACTGTCGTCGACTGAAGCAGTGTGTTCGTGATGACTGGATGATAGCTACACCTCAGCATATGTGCTATCCACCCCCCTACGTAGTCTGCCGCAGCATGCTGGTAGCAATGGACCACTAGCACGATCATGGCGCCGATTGCGCCCCACCCCATCATCACGTACATCTGCATCAAAATGTGCTCGTCGAACATCTCATTCAAGTAGACCGAATTTCCATCCTTGTCCGCGTGCCTGTTTTTTGCAACGAAACATGCAACAGTTGTCAAGGCACTTTCGATAGATCCTCTGCGCTGCAAGAGCCATTCAAATACAGCGCACGACTCGCAGTGTGCTCGCGGCGCTGCCAATCAACAGCTGGAGTCCTCTTCGCATTCGACCGTAGTATCAGTGTTTTGATATAAGCATGCTCAAAAAATTCTGTAGAGCACCAAGGCACAACGAGGGCCGTGATGTAGAGGAAGAAAGCGATGAAACTTGAAATGTACACGATGTACACGATCCTCTCCGACGTGATCAAATGGAACGCGACAGCCTGCAGTTGTTTAGTTGAAACGTGATGTTCCATGAACGCACCACGATTTCATTTGTGGCTCGAAGAATGGTGGTACATAGGTTGTCTGCCACACCAAGGTTTACTTGAGGAATAATTAGTATTCGGAGCACAGTCAGCATACAATCCCATGCATCCGTGTTCGAGCACAGGCTATTGCCAGAGAAGAAATGCGAGACTCAGAGACGTGCAAAATCAATATGACTGCACCGGTTCCTCGGTAAGCGGCCGACCGTGATTGGTCAACTTGCCGGTGACGAGAACCGGGGCGCGCTTCCGCGTCGGATCTGTGCTTCCAGCGGCATCGACCGCCACCGACACCTCCGAATCTGTATTTTGGAACACATTTTTCCATGCATGCCAGCAGACGCGTTGTAATAGGTGTGTCGGGAATCATGGGAGTCACCCTCGAGGACCGAGTGTCGGCAAGGGAGCATGTCTGGCATCATCATGCGGCGTCGGCTATTCAAATGATTTTTGGCATTTTGAGCAGTTCATCACAGACGATGCTGTGGCGAGTAGCACGAGCGCCGTGGCGCCTTTTGACGTTGAATGCAGCAATTAATGCTGTCAGTTGACCATGAGAGCCGCCAAGGGTGAGACGAGCTCGCACAGAAAGCAGTTCTTACCATGCGTTTGGTATGCTGACGGCAAAATAGCTCTGCTATGTGACAGATCGGTCTTCATGTGTAAAAAAAGAGTAGTCAAAGATGCTGCACTGTGATAGCGCAGATGTTCTAGACTCTGCGTCCCTACCAGTGTCAGGCCATACAGTTTCTACTTTGGTACCCGAATGAGAACGTCGCGGCTCGTCTAGCTCGTCGCTGTTCCTGGGCGAAAACGCTTCCTCAATCTCGTCCGCAATTTCTTCGATCTCGTCCGCAATTTCTTCGAGGAGACCGTGCTCGGGATTTTTCCCCGCGTCTTTTCTTCGTGCATGCCTTGCAGTATGCGCGGCTTCCGGTGAAGTGGTCTGGGGTCGAATGCCTGCTTTGGGGGACAAACTAGGCGAAGCCGGTGTCGCAGAAGAGTGGGCCCAAGGGTCCACGGGTCCGACATTCCTTTTTCGCTTCGCGGTCTTACCATGGCCATGCTCCGTTACGACTGCTCGCCCCGGCATGTTGGTTTGCTGTAGCTGGCCCCCTTCAGGCGGGAAGTGCTGCGGCCATCACCTTCGACAAAAGGAAACTGGGCGATTCTGTCTCTCTAGACTATCGCCGTTGATTGCCGTGTTCTGTCTCTCTACCAATATGCGTCGGGTGGTTGCGCTCTTCGTCGCTTTGATATGTGCGCTCCGCATCGTGTACTATCGAAGTCTGCGCTTGCAGCCGACAAAAACGCAGTGATGCGGGAGCGAGAAAACTTTGGAACAACCTGGTGGCCTGCTCAACATTTACAGTATGCAATCGTTCAACTTTTCTGTGCAGTGGACGCACGGATGCGAAGCTTCACGAAAGATCATGGATGCAATGAAAGGTGGGTGTGGATGAATAATGTGGGAGAAGTAGCGAGCCAGTTGTAACAACAGATCGAGGGGAAAAATGACAGGAAAAATGGGACACTGAGAGTGGAGGAGTTCAGGAAAATGGGAATTTCTATGCTATTTGACGAATCATCGACAGGAAATTAAACCGGACATTTTTTTGTTCGAAATTCATGACCATCTGGAGACATTTACTCATGAAATATTGCTTGGGGAACATCGTCGTGGCATGAGAAGCTGTCTGTGTGCACCACGCTTTGTTCGCATAACACTCTTCATACTATCATCATCGCAACGCTATTTCGTATACCGCGACTTCTTGATTTTCTACTATGCATCTGAACTTTGAGCGAGTCGCGATTACTTTATTGACATCCGGACGGTCAAATCTCGGTCCGAAGATCATGTTCCAAGGAACGCAACGACGCAAATTTCGATGACGATGAAACTTGGACGCGATCACCAATGCTTTTAGAATCATTTTCTTATTTTCTTCGCCGCAGAAACGCACACAAGATAGAGAAAACATGCGACACTGCCCTCGCCAATTGAATTCCGCTGCTCCCGCAACTCGCTGCGAAGGATTCATTGATAGATCATCTCATATTGACTTGCGCCGAGCATCACGAGAATCTTTTGCTCAACAAACGGAGTCGTCACGTCTACAGAACAAACTCGACCGCGAAAACTGAAACCGTATCTACACTCGCGCAACCACTGATGGTCGCTTTATGTTGCAACTGATTGCTCTCGATCTTGCAACCCATGGATACTGACCTGACGTCTGCGTACCTTCGACCTTATAACCTGTTCAATCGCACCTGAACTTGTTAATACAACCTGAATTAAAGAAAAAACCTGATGCTGACTCGACACTACGCCGACCTGCCCCCCCTACCCACTTAATAGATGCGATAGACTATCATCAAGTCCTGTCCCTGCTTGATCGTTACCACACGATATGCCCACCTGCGATTGCAACTGACTGATTTTGACTTTGCGATCAACCATGGCCGCTTACGGTCCCTGCCTCGTCGCCGACAAATCAAATGATGCAATCTCAACTAGATTGAATTGATCGCTTGACGCATGCCGAACATGCTGACGCGCTTGTTGATCCTACGAAATAATTCCACTATTGCATCTCGCAATTATGATGTCCTCATTCGTCGCAATGCGTATTCTGCAAGATTAGAACCCGATGCCGGATGCGCAACGATTGCGTACACATACACATGACAACACGTGACTGAGTGAGACGAGAAATGAAATCGCATCGCCGCGACCGACCGATAGTTACAATGCTGATCCATCTGACGCCAACGGAATCACACGCCGGCGCCAATGTCCCCCGCCTCCGCCTGAGCTGAAACCAAACTGAAGCAGACCCGACACCCGAAGCTACCATGAAATCAACAGCAACATGAACATGACCCATAGGACGCGACCCCGCCCCCCGACTATTTCGAAAGATTTCGTGCGCTGCAACATTTTCGGACCCGCTGTCGCCTGCCACGCGCCGCGCGACTTCCTTTCGCCTTGCTTGACTTCCCCGGACGCGCGCCCACGTTGCTCCAACCCCGCAATTGAATCAGGCCAACGCCCCGTTGCAAAATGCGACGGCACCTTTCCGCGCCGTGCCTGCCGTTCACCTTGTCCTTGCCACGCCATGCCTGTAAACACAACTCCCGTGGGGCGCTTCACGTTGCTCGCCGTGAAATTAAGGCGCGGCCGCTAATAGTGTTTCCTCCCCTTCCTCGCTCTCGGGCCTCGCGCATGAAACTGTCGCCCGCCGCCCACTCCTGCGGCGCCTTGCAGAGTAGGCCTTGCGCGCGCTCTTCCTGATCGTGTCCAGGCGCTGTATGACCACCCCCTATGGAGATCAACGTCAATACACTACTTGCGACATCCTCTCGCCAAGCCCTTTTTCAACAAGGATTGCAACCCCAGAGCAACGTGCGCCTTCGTTGGTGCCCATCTCTTCCCGGCTGCCGACGGATCGTGCCTCTGCGTGGTTCTTGAAGGTTCTCAGGCCACCTGAATGGCCCGGGTGCTAGCCTTTAGACCAAGTGCTGTGCACACCCCCGCAGGACACTACTACAACTACTTCCCCCCGTTCCTCTCGCTCTGCAACCTCTCGCTCTGCCGTGCCGGTTAGAGATGAAGAATCCTGTCTACCACAAAAGCGACAAGTCAATCTTCTGCTCCGCTGCCCGCGTTACGCCATCCTTTGTAACGGCCTATCTGCTTTGTCTTGCACTGAACTGCTCTCCTGGTAAAAGC
>JACLAC010004418.1_pt1 | contig 20703 bp, 13 predicted proteins | sample 8027881 | NCBI WGS metagenome assembly JACLAC01 (sample SAMN15725517, study PRJNA655200) | protist metagenome | isolation source: fluorescence activated cell sorting (FACS) single amplified genomes of... | place: Spain: Blaines Bay Microbial Observatory, Mediterranean Sea | collected 2016-01-19 | reverse complement strand
CACAGTGGCCACGGCCACTATCACCAGGGCAATTACTGCTGGTAAGAGCAATAGAAGAAGCTTCAGCGTCTTCACTGCATGCGACCTCTCCATTCCGTTGTTGCCGTCGATGGATGCCACGGCTGCCTCAACGATGCTGTCGATGGGCTGGAACACGCTCCACAGCAGCGTGTACTCCTTCAGTGGGTTTTCCTGAATCACTGTGGCCGGCACAGACACACTTAGAGTCACATCCCCCTGCCGCGCAATAGATGCGTCACTCGCGGCGCTCGGCCCACTCGGCCCCGTGGCGCCGCTGCCGGGGGAGAACGTCTCGACCGCGCCTGTGTCGAGGATGGGGACGTCTGGCGCGCCGGCAACAGCCACCTCGGCCGAGAGGCCCCACGCATCTCCGTCGTCCAGCTCTGCGTGCGAGTCGGGCGTGAAGGGCACCCACTGGCGCGCCTCGCAGGCGTCAGCAAAGAGCGTGCCCTGCCGAACGTCCACTCCAGTGAAGGCCATGAACTGGTCTAGCGAGCGCTTCGTGCCCAGGCCGTACTCCTGCAGCATGCTGAGGCTCACCGCGTCGGCGTGCACGCCACCCTCCATGTCCAGCAGTGTCTTGGCGCGGGTCAATGCCTCATCGTACATGATGCGGCGGAACTCCGGAGACTGGCCGTGCGACGCCCACTCGTTCTCGATGGCCGGCTTGTTGTTTTTCTGCGGCACGCGAGCAGGCGCGCCGCGCATGTGGAAGTTGTCGTCGTGTGTCACCAGCACGCGGTCGGGCGAGTAGACATCGTAGCCGCGCGTCCACAGGCGGGCCATGTGCGCGAACTCTTCGCCGTCCAGCAGGAAGCGCAGGTTGGGATCGTGCGGTGCCTTTCGCACTGCATGGCACTTGCTGAAGGAGAATGCACCGCTCCACAGAGGTGCCAGGACAGGTGACTTTAGGCCACGCATACGCCGCGGCGACAAGTTCCGAAGCATTCCTCTACGAGAATAAGAGAGCGAGGAGGGAGGAGAGGAATGTTTCGCGCCGGTTAGAACACACCGGAGCAAAGCAAGGCCACCAGAGAGGAGCAGTGCAGGAGGGAGAAATAGAGACGTGGCTCGGTCAAAAGAGTTTTTACAATCACTGTCTCGGCATTTTGCGTCTGACATCAGCATGAGCTGGGTTAATAGCGTGAATTCGTCATTGCCACGTAGGATAAAAACAGGAGGATGTTGGTTTTAAACAGGGTGTATATATAGGGGACGTACTGGTCGGTGAAGCCCGTCTGGCACACGTGGTTCACTTCCGCCTCAGCCTGCGCGGGATCCTCTGAGCTGGGCGGCCGCGTGCTGAGCAACGCGTACTCGTTGCCAGTGGCAGCCCACTCGTCCAGCATCTCCATGTCCCAATGCTGTGAGAAGTCGGAGTGCGCATCCACCTGCAGGCAGAACTGCTCCTGCTGCAGCAGCTGCTCTTGCATGTAGCGACTCACACCAGGTCCGCGGGCGTCCTTGGCAGACGCCACCAGCTGGCGGATGTTATCGAGGTGCGGGCACTTACCGCTCTCCATGGTGTAGCCCGTGGCGCGACAGTAGTCCTTGCGGCAGTTCAGGGAGTCCTCCTCCGTGTCGATGTGCTGCATGATGCCCACATGCACCCGTTCTGGGAACTTGGCCTTGGTGAACAAGTTCTTGAGTGTCTCTGCGCATCGGCCATCTCTGTAATGCGCGATGCCTACGAATATGCTGGCATCTGTGGCTACCCACGAGGCGGCCTGTTTGGGCAAGGAGGCGGGCTTCGCCACTTGTTTGAAAGAGATCCACTCTCCCTTCTGCTCATCAAAAATCGATGGTGCCGCGAGAGGCATGAGTGGCAAACAAAGTAGGAACAGAACCGCAGTGAGCATCATCATGGCTCCGAACCCGGCGACTCTGGCTGCTGCTAGCCAACAATCGACGAATAAAAGGTGAGAGGGTCTGGGAGAATGTTCTGACCTTAACAAATGACCTCTGCGGTGGTGACCATGAACTTACTCAGCTTCCTCGCTCAGTCACTGCGTAGATCCACACAGGTTTGTGAAATTGGCCCACAAAGGCAGGGAAGGGGAACTTTCTTCCGAAGAAAACCTAAACGTCACCCCTTGCCTGTGGTTCTACCTTCCAGCAAGTATCACGTTCACCTTTCCGTTCGCGTTTGCATAAATCTCCCTGTCCGTCGTTTGGCTTGGTTGAGTGTTCGTACAATTGTCTGAGAATCGCACGTAAAGCATGATCGGCCGTGTAGCAAGCAGACTGGTGCGTCCCGGAGTGGGGCCCACTGTACCCCTTCGAAGGGCCATGGGAGGCGCCCCCAAGAAGGCAGCCACGCCTTATGACGTCCCCAAGGGACAGCCGTACCCTGACCAAGCATACCCCCTGGGCCTGACGCCGGACTGGAAGCCGCAGGGCTGGGAGGGCGTCACTATCGTCACCTACATTGCGTGCACCGTGGCAATTGTGTTCGGCGTCGGAAATAAGGAGGACGACTCTTTCAAGGGGTGGTGTCGCCGTGAGGCACTCGCACGCGAGAAACACGAGGAGAACGGTGGAGAGGTGGAGTTCGGAAAGTACTACAGTGCTCCATCCTATACTCTTGAAGAGGGAAATTTGGACGCCATGCCGGTTGTGTCCGAGGAGTAAGTAAGAGGGTTTCATTTGTATGAGTTGTGGATGGGTAAGGAGAGTGTTTTGTCTGGGGTGACGAAAAGGAGCCAGGCGCACAGCGTCAGGAGAGAGGGAGAGAGGAGCGTTCTTCTATTCTAAATTTTAACCAGAGTCTCCCAACGTCTGTGTGTGTTTATTATAACCGCTACTCCCACCTATACACCCGTACTGTTATTATAACCCCTACACACACTGGTATCCGTACTGAGGAAACTTAAATAAATCAAACACCTCTCACACCTCGCTATTAATGCTGCTGCCTTGCACCTGCCAACTCGTGCATGTGAGCAAGAGACTCCGGGAATGAGACAACATTCGCCACACTGGCGTTATCGTCTGAGGGCAACGTGCTTTCAGGGCACGACACGCCCTGCTCCGGGTAGTAGAAGCTCTCTGGCGGCGGCGTGCTCTGAAAGTTCTTGAAGAAGATGGTGTACAACGACGAAGGCGACGAAGGGTTCGTGACCCTTCCCGTCGCCACTGGTACTGCCTCGTCCTGCTTCATCCAAAAGGCATACTGGCTCTTGCTCCCATCGCCCTGGTAGTAAGTCCACTTGTCGGAGTTGACGCCGTTCATTTTCACCACCCCCTCGTACTTCATGTCTCTGCCAAAGGTCCAGAAGCTGTTGTACTCGCAGTTCGCGGGCTGTTCAGATACAACATCGATGGTCGTATTCGTGCAGGACCACGATTCAGGTGAGTTCACTTTGACGCCAGACGCCTGTACAAACCAGCCAGCTGAAGGAGACAGGTCGCACCGCTTGACCTGCTGCAGAGCCCCATTGACCAATGAGCCTTTGGCGATCATGTTGCTTCTGCGCAGGTCAATATCCTGGGCAATGGTCTGCTGCACTATGGTCGTCAGGGTGGTCTCGTCGTCGCCAGTGCCGTCCACTTCATTGGTGTCAACAGAGAAGTTGGGGCTGACAACGGGCGGCTGCTTGTTGGGACAAGTCGTCGCGCCTACGCGTCTGGCAGATGCACACTCGACACACGCCTCGCCAATAGCACTGTACGTTCCAAAAGCACACTCGATGCACTCAGTACCGTTTGCAACTTGCATTGGCGCTGAGCCCGCCTTGCAGGCTGTCTGTGCCGCGGATTCGCTGATCAGAGCGGCAACGATGACGAGTACTAACATTGCGCGCATCATGATCGATATCAGTCTTTCTAGGAATAGCAATATGCAAGTTAATCCTGGGCACGGAAGGGTTATCGAAGCAGTCACACAGAGGAAAGTGGCCAAATACGGTATTCGCAAAACTGTACCCCTGGCGGCGTACTTAAGGTCATGAAACAAATGAAAAAAGAAAAACGCGTAAAGTCTTTACAGGGAGCTCTAAATGCAATTTAGATTGGACTGGCCTGTGCATCACTAAGAAGGTTTAATAAATTTATGCTGCATTTATCACTTTTGAGCATGGAAAGCGTGTAATGGATGACTTGAAAATAATCTTGCGAAGATCGATTTAATGCACGTCATGCACGCCGGTTTTGCCGTTCTCTTTCTGCTGCAGCTGTTGATGCTTGCCGTTCACAGTATCGAGCAGAGAGAGGTGGTCTGGCACTCTAGAGTGCGCTTCGGAGTCGCGTCTCCAGCCGTGTTCAACACCCCGGGCACAATGATGTACGTCGTGTCGAAGATAGGCATTGTCATTGCCCTGAACACGACGGATGGCGAAGTAGTGTGGCAGACGAGGACTCATGTCGTGGCACTCACGGCCCGCGTGTCTAGCCCAAGCATAGGTCCAGCGCTTCGAAGTGGCTCAATTTTTCGTGCATCCGACAGGAGTGTGGCCACGGGCTGCACAGAGGTAGTGTACGTAGGTGGGCTCTTTGCTATGGATGCCTGTAGCGGGGCTCAGTTGTGGTACAGCGAGCTCCATGCCAGCAACTACAGTTCCCCAAATCTGGTGCCTGGCGGGGACGTGCTTCTAGTCAATGGCGACGACCGCATCCTGTACGGCGTGGCATCCTCGACGGGATGCCCTCTCTTCAACACGACTCTGCGTGGGGCCAAGCTAACGAAGCCAGTAGTCGTTGTGCTCAACAGCACTAACACCAGCACCAGCACCAGCACCAGCACCAGCACCAGCATCAGCACCATTGGCCTTGTGTGCACGTCCCCTGACATCACGCACACTGGCGAGAAGGCCACGCCCTACAAGCACGACGGCTCAGTCTACGCCTTCGACGCCACTACCGGCTTGGTGCTGTGGGTGTTTCGTCCCGAGCACTCTCTCGCGTTCCTTGCGCCCCCTGTTGTCTACACAGGCGGCGGTGCCGTGGTACCTAGAGTCTACGTGGCGAGCACCGCGGAAACTTTCATCATGTATGCTTTGCAGGCGCAGACGGGCGCGGTGTTGTGGAAGTTCCAGGTGCCAACAAGAGTCCCATCTTCGGCGGTGGTGGCCGGTGACGGCAGCTTGTACTTCGGCACTCTTGGAGGCGTAGTGTTTGCTCTTGAGAAAAACTCAACGCAGTTGTGGACCACGATGCTAGACGCCGCCGTCAACACGTCTCCGACGCTCGGCTACAAGGAGCAGGTGCTCTTCGTGGGCACCACGGTTAGCACACTCTACTGCCTTGACCGGGCCGTTGGCACTGTGCTGTGGTCTCAACAAGTGGCCACATCTCTGGTTGCGCCCCTTCTCGTGCCCTTTTCCAACAACAGCGTCATCGTGGTTGGAATGGATGGTTTATTGGTGCGTCTTAAAGCTGAAGGCTATCGCCCCATCGAGCCCGTGCGACGCAAGCGGCCAGAGGCGGCGCTGCCTGATCCGCGAGGAGTGCTTCCATTCCCAGGCCATTACTGGCCCGACGACGGCAAGGTCGAGGACGAAGATGAGAAAGACAAAGGAGGGACAGGCGATGGCGGAAAGGACGATGGCAGGAAGGAGGAAGACTGGCAGAGTAGCAGTGATGCTTCTGAGGAGAACGAGGAGTACATGGTTATCATCGTAGCGTCTAGCGGCATTCTCATCGCGGCCAGTGGCATGTATTGGCGCTGGCGATTTGGCCGCTGCCATGAGCTGTTGGCAAGCGCCTCCCGTTGCGGCAGCTTTGCGCTGCAGAAGTGGTGCCACCTCGGCTCAGCAACGAATTCGCGGACTGGCACTGGCACTAGCCGCAAGTTGGACCTCGTTCCTCTCCTGGGTACGCAGAGAGCCGTCCAAGAGCCGGCCACGAGGCATATTCAGCCCCTTAATCCCTTCAAAAGCCCCCATGAGTCGGGTAGCGAGGAGGACGAGGAGGAAGAGAAAGGGGACGCTGACGAGGGTGGCATTTACGAAAGTGGGCATGACAACATGGCCAGTTCCCAAGTTTAATGTTTGTAAATTTGTAGAAATTAGTAACTGTGTTTGTACTCGTTCTTAAAGACACACACACACACACACACAAACACTTAACACAAAACTCGCATGTAAAGTCATCGTATTAGGGCGGTCACGTTCACTAGCACTCCGCCGGCGAAACCTTGAACCACAATCGGCTGCCAGGGAAGTCCCAATTCGTTGCAATACTTTTCGACGGCGGGCAGGAGCCGCCCTTGTCCATCCCCCCCAACGGTGTGATTGCCACTGCCAGTAATGATTGAAATGTGTTCAAGACGTGCTGTTGCCAGAACAGGCAGCAGGTCTCGGAGACAGTCCTTTGCCTCAGACACGTGCAGCCCATGCAAGTCGATGTTACCCTTGAGAAGCCCAGCCTCGCTGTTTCTTGCAGAAAAGACCTTTTTTGCAGCTGCCTTTTGCACAGCAAAGAGCTTCTCGTTTACCTCGCGCCCTTGACTCGATACCTCCTTTGCCTCCTTGCGCTTCCCAGCTCGATAAAGTGCTGTCCCCTTCTCAAACAATGCATTCCGAGTGCGGGCCAAGTGGGCAGCATCCTCTCGGGTGGTCGCATATAATTCTGCCACGGACTTACCTCCTTCTATCCACTCCCCGATTTGCGCAGTCGCATTTTTCCTCGCCGCTCGGTCCAGGGGTCTCGCTGCGGCTGCCCTTGTGTCTAATGATGTGGGCGCAGTGGCAGCAGGGTTAGCTCGAGCTTGCAAGTGAAACTTTCCGAGGAGTAGCCTTGCCGCATCGTCTGCGCCAGACAGAGGAGCCGCAGCTGCCACATCAACGCTGCTGCTGCTGCTGGTCAGGTCAGCGGGAGCCGGAGCCGCTCCTGGAAGCTCTGGAAACGCCTCGTCGTAGGCTACCGCAGGAAGCGTCTTCTCGGAGTGTAGCACCTGATTATCACCCTCGCTGTCATTGGGCCCTATTTCTAAGGCGTGTTTAAACGGACAATCTTCTCGCAAGCAGGTGCTGTGCAGCCAGTACCAGCAGGGAAACCTATGCAATTGGTGGTCGAATAAACACGTACTGCTACAAGTCTTTCCAGACCCACTTAAGGCCACGCGGCATGGCCGTAAAGAAGCCACACATGCGGCCGTAGCGAACAGCATTCCTCGTGCAGCCTCTGCGGCTTCGACTTCACCCTGTTTCCCCGCGCCTATCTCCAATGAAAACTTGACGGAGCTTCTTTGCGCCTCGTCAGAGAAAGTATACATACCAGGGTCAGTGTCAGTGTCAGTGTGATTCTGTACCAATTCTACCAGCAAATGCAGAACTCGGTCTTCTTCTTCTTCTTTTTCGGGTGTGGACTGGGCACGAAGACAGCTGTCGTCGAGACATGGTGGTGGCCAAATGCCCGACAGCAGACAATCCCGCACCTCCTCTAGCACGGCGCGTTCCGCAACCAACCCTTCACCTGCCATGTCTAGAATGCCCTGTACGGTCGCACTGATGGTTTGCATGTCAGTTACGCCTCCCCCGAGCTGCTCGCGCATGAAGTCCAGGACGGTGAGGCTCTCATCGAGCGGACTGGGTTGCGCCAGGTACTCTTGCATCGCACAAAGACTCTGATCTTCTTGCCAAGTCAAAGCACCACAAGATCTGATTTCTCGAAACACCCAGCAGGTTACGCCAAAAGCTGGACGGTCTTCACCTTCAAAGAAGCTTTACTTAAATTCTCGAATACTCAGCAGGCCCAATTTTGCAGAGACGCCGGGGAAGTTTTGTATTGTTTGTAGTGTTTATCGGCAAGTCCAATAGTTGTTCAAGAGTGTAGGACCAACACAAACTGCTGCTGTAGCTCATTTGGACATGCCAAGTTCTTCAAAGAATGCATTTGTGAACACGCTGAGCGTGGGTCTTCTCTCTCTTGCGTCTCTCTATGCCTTCGTGTATATCAAGAGCCGCAAGAAGCGCGGAGGCGTGAATCGCTGGGAAGACGAGATCGACAAAAAGTCCTTGGATGGCGTAGATGGAGAAGAATCCAAATCCTCCAATGCAAATGTAGAAAGCACCTGGATAGGCGCCACTGATTCGCATATCTCGAAAATGGACTTGTTGCACCGCGGGCACAACAAAGGTGGCAAGCTATTGGTGGTTCTAGTGGGCATGCCTGGTTCATTTAAAACACTCATTGCGAGAAAAGTTGCGAGATTTCTTCGATGGAATTCCTTTGAGACGCGGGCCTTTAGTATCGCGAGATATCGACTGGATCGGTTCGGGCGCAAATCGGCAGACTTCTTTGATCCTAAGAATAAAGGGGGTAACAAGCAGCGCAAAGCCGTGTGGAACGAAGCTATTGAGGATGCACTACGCTTCTTACGACGCGGTGGAGAAATTGCAATTCTTGACGGCACGAACACCACCAAAGAGCGGCGCACCATGATTCGGCAGAGACTCCAGAAGGAGGACGACGGAAGGTTCTGTGAGATTCTATGGATTGAAACCTTATGTGGTGACGACGCACTGGGAAGCGACAAGCTCGCCGCACTTGAAGGATCTCCGGATTTCTTGAGTGTTGATGACTACAAGCGCAGACGCGCCTTCTACAAACAGGGGTACGCCTCCGTCGCGGAGAGTGAGGGCCCCTTCTTGCGCATCTACCCGCAGTTCGAGAAGTTCACTCTGCACAAGACGCAGGGTTATTTGCCGACCAAGATTGTTTCATTTGTAGTGAATTTGAGGCCAAATGCAAGCCAAAAGTCAGTCGTGTTTTGCAGACATGGAGAGAGCGCTTTCAATGCCATGTCGCCTGCTCAGCTTGGTGGTGACTCTGGCCTCACTGCTCGGGGGCAGAAGTTTGCAAAAGGGTTAGCCGAGTTCTTGGATACACAAGGTGATACTTGTGTGTGGGCTTCGACGATGAGGCGTTCTAGGGAAACTGCAGCTGCGATCACTACTGCAAAAAGGAAAGTGCAGTGGAGGGCTCTTAACGATCTAGACGTCGGTGTTGCTGATGGCTTGTCATACGAACAAGTGAGAGCGCGTTTCCCAGAGGAATATCGAGCCCGTTCCACTGACAAGCTGAGATACAGATATCCACGCGGCGAATCTTATTTAGATCTCATCGCACGCTTAGAACCTGTTATCTTCGAAATGGAGCGGTGGAACAGCGACGAGGGGCAGCTCTTCATCATCGCTCACCAGGCAGTGCTCCGCGCGTTATTGGGCTGGTGCCTTGACTTGCAACTCGAGGAGATCCCCTTTCTCGATGTGCCCTTGCATACACTTATTCGGCTCGAAGCAACCACGTATGGCTGCCGGGAGAAAAGAATCAAAATCATCGTCGACAAAGAGTTGGGTGCGACGCTGGAGGAGCCCTGAGCCCTGAGGCCCCGTAGCGCCTTCAGGCAAACCTTAAATTGTAAAATAATCGGAAATCGAAAGAGGAAACGAGGGCGTTTATAAATTGTATATTTGTTGAAATGTGATGCTAATGAGCCCTAGTGTGTAAGCCTTTTTTTCTTCCTTTAGCTTTTTCAGCCTCAAGTGCGACCTTGCTGATACCGTACTCCGAGGACCCATCGGCACGACGCGCAGGTTTCAAATTTCTCGGTTGACTCGACTTTCACATGCGCTGGCTAGGAAGAAGCGCCGACCGGTGTACAGCACTCCTGCGCTCGGCAGAACGTCTAGCAGCTGCTCGGAGAATTCCAAGACTGACACTGTGCCATATGGTTTATCGTAGGAATCCACGGCAGCACTGAGTTGCACGTGCAATTGATGGCCATGAAGTGTACATCGACGCCAGGACCTGCACCACTGTCGCACGGATCCACAGTGTAGGCTTTCTTGCCATCACTGAGTTGTGTCTGTGTGAAGTCCCAAACAGTTCCCTGAAGGGTTCCATTGTTCACCACTGTCACGTTCCAATTCGTCCCGTTGAATGCATCATATAATTCATGTAATGCCTCGATACTCCCCTATTCGTCTTCATTCGGGGACTGGGGTGATGGGGACTTTGGGGCCATCAATACTGATCGAGAAATGTTGTTTTGTTTTTGTTTATTTTACGGCGGTATTTTCCGCAGCTGCGGAAACCGTACGTACGTGGCGTGGCCAGCTGCCAGGGAAATTGTCCGTACTGAAAGTTGAGTAATAGACGGGAAAGAGGTGATCCGCTTGTCTTTTTGCCGTTTCCCCCACCCTCTGTAAATAAAGTTGCAAGTCATGCATGCAAGGTGCTACTACCACCATGTGAGTGGCAGTAGCAACACCTTGCATGCAGTCAAGATTGCGTAAGAAGTCTTTTTTGCATTTGCCTCGAAATTTCCCATCGAAATTTCTTCTAACTCAGGGCTGGAGTATATGGTGCCCCTTTTGCAATTATGTTGATCATAACAATTTGCAGAGGTGATCCGCTTGTCTAGTCACCCAACATCTTTTGCCCGGTGCTTTGCTTATTTGCTGAGAAAACTGGGTGACCAGGATGCCGACAACTCAAGGCTTGCAAACCCAAGGTCACGAAAATACTAGCGCTAGCTTAAGTTCTGATAGCACAGGCAAGAATAAGTTGAAGAAGAAGAAGAAGAAGAACAAACGCCCTGGTAAGCGAGATAGAGAGCGCAGCAAGATCATTGCGGAGGGAGGTGTCGTTGACAACGAGACAGACAAATCAAGTTCGAAGCCACAATCAAGACAGAAAGATAAAGATGCGAGCGGTAGGCTAATGTCTGAAGTCGGAAGTGAAGGCGTCGATGACGCGTCTTTGGAAGACTGCCAATCATACGATGAAGATAAACGCCAAACGCAACTTACCGGGGAGAAGCGTGACAGAGAAACTGGAACAAATAGTGTTGCAAAACAAAAGTACCTGGATAACATAGAGAGAGCGACTAAAAAGGTGGCTAGAAAAGCCCCGCTTCGACCGCAATCGCAGCAAGAGCCGAGGGTCACCGGAAAGGCGGAGGAGCGCCCAACTGTGATGGAGCTTGAACATCAGTGGAACTTCGAAGTAGACTATAACGACCACTTCGAGACCCCTTTGCAGGCGTATCAGGACCTGCTGCCAAGCTTGAAAGCTCTTGCGTCACGCGAAGCGGTCGATCTCAAAGACTTGGTGTTTTACGACCCGTACTGGTGTCAAGGCGAGATGAAATCGCGTGTGCGCAGTCTCGGCATTGCCAACATCATTAACGAGAACAGAGACTTCTACGCGGACATCGAGGCTTCTGCTTCTGCTTCTGCTTCTGCTTCTGCTTCTGCTTCTGCTTCTGCTTCTGCTTCTACCTTTTCGAAGCATCCTGTGGTCAAGGAGCCTTCTACCAGTGTGAGACACACAGGCTTGCCAGCTTACGATGTGCTGCTCACAAATCCTCCGTACTCTGGGGACCATAAAACCCGCTTGCTTGGCTTCTTGCGCTCTGCGCAAGCAAATGGGAAGCCTGCGGCTTTGCTGCTGCCAGCTTACACAGCAGGAAAGAATTATTGGCGAGAACACGTTCGCGCAACGAAGCAGAGCGTGGCCTATTTGCTTCCACAAGGAAAGTACGAGTACGATCATCCAGAAGGAACTGGCCACGAAACTTCGCCATTTTATAGTGTGTGGTTTCTCCTTGGTTTCCCTCCTGTAGAAAGTCTTCGTAAGGTGGCCAAAGACTGTACTATCGCGACGACAATTCAAGAACTGGAGGCCAGAGGTCTAGTGCAAATGAAAAGGAAGAATCCAAGGCAGCGAAAGCAGGCCAGAAAAATATAGTGAGTTCTTTCGATGTACAAATTTTATAGTTTATACTAAAAATACGAATTAATTAGCCGCATACTCTTTGAGTAGTGCAGTAAGTTGGACATTTAAGAGCTTCAGATGTACCCACTCTTCATTGCTGAAATTATTACAAATACGATAAGAACCAGACCTTGAGCCTGAATGCTGGCTAGACGGATTCAGTACTTGTTCTCGAATCATTGCTGCTTCTAGTGCGTAAGAAAAGCAACCAAATCCAACATCATGATCTCGTGATATAGAAGACATATTGTCAACGACGTTTTCTGGGAGCTTTGCGATGAACAAAGAGGTGTGGGCAGTGCTTAGTTGATGCACCCCTATCATCTCTGGTCGCTCAATCGGGGACCTTTTCCCGTTCCCTTTCACAAACAAGGAGGTCTTCAAGGCCTCTCTGAAACTTTTAATCGCTTTTGTCGAGGCATGGCTTGGATGGATACAATCGTGCCATGGGCTGCCGCGCTCAGCATATGGGCCATTTCGAAGCAAGGCTCTCTTGTGCTCCGGCTGAATGTATGGTTTTGCGTAATCCACCCACTCTACCTGCTCTGGTTCCAAAGGTGCTTGCAGGGGGGCTTTTGCTATATTTGCGCCAATATACGCGAATTCTTGAGCGAAGATGTAGCATTGCAGTGGCGGGATATCACCACAGCGCGCGACTTCTCGCAAGGCGTCGAACTGGCGATACTTGGGTCTTGTAGCAGTTGCTCGCGAAGGGCGTTGGTATCTCGAGGAATCATTAGATGCTGTACTTTCTTCACTGTAGAAGGATGTGATGTCTGGGAGGCAGTAATTAATGAGCGATGAAAGGTGAATTACCTCATCCTTTCGAGAGCTGCGGAACGAGCCTTTACTAGTGGTTTGCCTTTTCACTGAGGCAATTTCGGCACTAAGACCTCCATCGCCACGTGTGCGCTTTTCTTTTGCTTTTTGCTTTGTGATCAGAAAAGCAAAGTCACATTCTTGCACCCCCGCCCATTTCGTTCCAAATAGGCCTTGTCTCAGAAGCTGGTCATGAGCAGTTAGGAGTGCCAAGCTGTCGTTCTTGTATGTTGCAACTGGAAAGTTCAGATCTTGTTCCGCAACATGTTTTGGTCCATATGCACGTATCACAGCTCTATCGTGTGCATTTGCTGCATCTGCTACAGTGGGAAATTCCCCAAGCATAATGGACCTATCGAAAAGTTCCACCTCTGCAAGAAAACTGAAACTTCCATCAGGGGCAGGGTCGCTCACGGCTTCGCCCATCAACACCGCTTGCCCTAATGCGGTTGTCACACCTACAAGCACGCGTGTACTGGAAGTGTCTTCAGTAGTGTCCACCACACTTTCTTCTACCTTCTGCGCTTCGTCGGAGGACGCATTTGTCGGACTCTCGGGGCCAGGCGAACAAGCACTCACAGTGACCTTCGACCTACGAGAAAGAGACAGCCCCCCTACAGTACTAGTGCTCACAGAGTCTACGCATGTTACATCATGCATCATATCCATTTGCATCTTGGATTGGGTTCCTTCACTCATGAGAGTCCCTTGCCCATGCACACCCAACACGCCTAGCACCCTCAGGGTCTCCTTATCTGTGCTTGTGCTGCAAGCCAGAGAAAGAGTGTCTGGATCAGCAAGAGAAGCACCGTCCGCATTATTGGCAAGCTTCATTGCGGCCTTGTTGAGAATAAGAGACATGGCGAATGATGCAGACGACTTCTCGTCTAGGCCGGTATTACTCCAATTGCTGCTATTGTTTGCATTCGAAACGAGGAAGTTTCTTTCTGTCTCAGCATCATTAAAAGGGTCGACAGATTTGTACCGCAACACCTCTTCGCTTTGACTGTTTTGCTTGCGATCCGTGACTCGCTTGGCAAGTAAGATTGCACTCTTCTGCTTCCTTCGCAACACCTTGCATTGGCTAGTAGCAACAGCTTCCAAGTATTGCTCACAATCGGCATATAACGACTTTTCGTCGCGATAGCCCCCAACTTTGAGCTTTGAAGAGACCATATTCCATGCTTCCTGGCGTAATCGATTGAGATTAGGGTGATCCTGTTCCTGCGCCTGGTCGCTGCCAAAAAGAAGATCTCGCGCAACGCGAAGGCGCAGAGTCAACTCCAGGTCAACCATGTTAAGTATCGCCTGCAGATTTTCACCTTTACCCTTCTCCTCCTCTATCTTATGATAGATGGATTTCAGGCACAATTTGTCGTCTGCCGAAACTGGAGATTCCATGGAATTTGCAGCTTTTTGTGGAGAAAAAACTCGTGGGGAGTTTGCATGGCCGTGACACACGTTCACTCCATTCCCGTTCTTCCGTCCGGCCCCAAAAGAAATAAGCCTTTAGTGGGCTACTGGCATGGCAGAAGGCCAATACTGCCGCGTACATGTGCGTGTTCGCGCGCAGACTTCGATTGGGCAGACTGTGGCCATCGGTGGTAGCAGCAAAGCACTTGGCAACTTTGACAAGTCCCGTGTAATACACTTGGTCACCACTCCTGATGCGTACCCTATCTGGTACACCAAAAAGCCGATCATTCTTCCTAGATTTCAAGTATCGCAATACAAGTATTGTACTGTCGAAGGTGGTACAGTGCGTGCATTTGAACGAGTTGAAACTATGCGTACTCTTCGACCAGAAGATATAGATACGTACATCGAAGACAATTTCAACCCACTGCGTTTGGAGGGTTCAGATGCTGATAGCGAGGAGAGCTTGCTCTTAGAGATGCAGCGGCTTACCAGCCACGGCCGGGTTGGAAGTGGAAGCACCCCCAGTCTCGACAACTCTTTGCATGGATCCGGAACCACTGGAACTTCGAGCTCAGGACAGCAGCAAGGGGACCAGTCGCAAAGGAGGATCATTATCACTTGTTATCATTTGCCTGTGAAGATTAGTCGAACTGGCAATGACGACGTCCCTTTCGTTGCAGAATGGGCTGAAAGTCTCATTGCCAAGACCGAAAGTTCATTGAATCGCGACGCTAATATGTTATGGTTGGGAACTTGCAAAGTTCCCGATCCACAACCTAGTAAAGACGAAACGCAACTTCTTTTGAAGCTTTTAGAAAGCATGGGGTGTCATCCCATCTTTCTCGAAGCGCAGCTTGCTGCTCTCGCGTACCACGGGTACTGCAAGCAGATCATGTGGCCCATCTTCCACAACGTGGACCAGCTCGATCAAATACACAGTGCATGGAATGTTGACGGTCTGGACGGGGGAAGTAGCAGTGTCGCTGGCACTGGCTCCCAACAGGGTCTACCTCCTCCGCGTGCTCGGAGTAAGTCCATTGATGCTTCTCCCTTTGGCCCTGGGCCAAAAGTCGTTTCCCAGGCGACCATCCTAGCAGATGAACAAGAATTAAAGTGGACAAAAAACGAGCATGAGTATTACGATGCATATAATGAAGTCACTCGTATATTCGACAATAGCTTGGCCCTTCTTGCATCGCCTGGTGATATTGTGTGGGTTCATGACTACCATTTGATGCTTTTGCCACAAATGCTTCGTGATAGAGATATACCCAACTTGCGAATTATTTACTTTCTGCACATACCTTTTCCAACAAGTCAAATCTTTAGATCTTTAGGATGTGCCACAGAACTGTTACAGAGTTTAACTTGTGCGGATATTATCGGTTTTCATGCTTTTGACCACACCCGCCATTTCTTGAATGCTACAAAGCGTGTGCTAGGTGTAAATAGTCACACTCTACAAGGTGGTTTACTTGCTTTGAATTTACCTGAACGGGAAGCTATTGTCACTATGAGTCATGTAAGTATAGAACCTGATGTTTTGGATAAATTGTTAGGATTATCAGAGGTACATAATGCGGCCAAAAGAATTAAAGAATCACACCCTGACAGACGTATAATTGTTGGTATAGACGTCTGCCAACGTCTTTCTGGTGGATCTTTAAAGTTAGCCGCCTTTGATAAGCTTCTGAGTGATTATGGAAGTAATGGTAGCAAAGTCGTTCTCATTCAAAGGTCCCTGCGCTCTGGTACCCGACAAGGTGACGAAGAGACAACGTCGGCAGATATGCGCAAAATGGTTGCTGATTTAAATCTTCGGTATAATACAGAAGGTGATGATGTTGTGGTCGATTACCAAGAAGTACCGGACATGACCCTTAACCAGCGTATTGCATTGTACTTGGCCGCTGATGTGTTTCTTTTAACAAGTATTCGCGACGGGTTGAATTTAATGCCACTCGAATACATTTATACGAGAAAGGATCTTTCTCATGCTGGTGTTGTTGTTGCCTCAGAATTTAGTACGTGCTCTTCTTTGTTGTCTGGGTCTTTGAAAGTCAACCCATTTTATACTTTGTCTGTTGCTGATGCCCTTGACAAAGCTCTTAAGATGAGTAAAAAAGAATGTGATGCGCGTAGGTTACGAGATATTCAATTCATCTCCTCTCATCCTTCAGCATTGTGGACAAAGCAGATTATCGGCGACTTGAAGCACTTGGATGTTGCACGTAATAAGAAAAGGAATCGTACTGCTAATGTACCCATGCCATTAGATTTGGAATATATTTTAGAAGCTTATGATATTGCACGTGATACAGGTCTAACACCCAAGGGCACACGTGTATTTATATTCGATTATGGTGGTACTTTGCTTGAAAAGGAGAATATTGAAATTTACATGAAGACTACTGTTACCGCTATTTCCGAGGAAAAGAAACCAACCAAAGAAATGTTAGATTCCATTCGCATCTTAAGCGAAGATCCAGAAAACATTGTTATTGTAGTGACAGGTTTAACACGATTGAAACTTGGTGATGTTTTTAAGGGATTTAAGAACTTGACGCTGGTCACATCAAATGGTTTAGTATACTCGTGGGGAGAGAATATGTTGAATGCAGATGATCGGAATCGTTTTGAAAGTCACATACGTGGTTTGAATGGTATGAGTAACACTCAGTCTCAGTGTTCCCCATTCCGTAACACTGGAGGTGTAGGTGATGATGCAGATGACGAAGAAGATAAACTAGTTGTCGATGATGAAGGACGTATGTGGCAGCATTTTGAATTTCATATTGATTGGCAATCTGTTTGTAAAATTGCAAATCCAATCATCCAAAAGTATACTTTCCGAACAAATGGTACTAGTGTTTCATCACATGCACCAAGTGTTGGTTGGAATTATTTTGGTGCAGATCCAGAGTGGGGAGAAAAACAAGCCATGCAATTGCAATTGGATCTAGAAGCAGCTTTATCTAATTACGATGTGAAAATACTTTCTAAAGTTCGTGGGAGTATTGAAATCGTCCCTACGGGTCTTACCAAGGGTATTATGATCAAGGAAGCATTTGAGAGACTTCTTTCCTTTAGAGCGGGAGTCTTACCAGCATTTGTTCTGATCGTCGGTGACGATGTCAGTGATGATGATATGTTCGACGCATTTTATGAACTCGCGGGAACATCGTCTACTGCTGCTGGTTTGAAAAACATTAGGGGCTTTACTGTGTCTGTTGGAAAACGTGCTGGAACTTCTGCAACTCTATATGCTAATGATGTTCATCACATTGAAACCGTGTTGAATGCCATTGCATCTGAAAAGGGAGATGAGAGTACAACAGCGGCTGAAAATGCATCGTCGGCTTAGTGAGTGAATAAATAAAATGAAATAATGTAGCAATACTTAAATATAAACAATATACGTAAATATTCTACGAAACCTTTGTTTATTGGCTACATGGGTGTCAACACCAAACTATTCCCACTACCACAATCTACAACCACAGCTCCTGTGCCACGCAAGTCGGCGGTGCTTTCGCCATTCTTCAGCATCCTAACAAACGCCTCTTTACCTTCAATACCTTGCAAGTTAGAGCAATCATCAGGAGCGATGAATGCATCTGAAATACCAACCAACGAAGCCCCAAAGGAGCGAGCAAATATGTGCGCTTCAGAGCTACCCCCTAAACCAGCGACTGCGCGCCCCAAGAGGGAGCCATAGACGTGAATGTCCCCGTCTGACAAGACCTCCGCTCCATTATTGACTGAGCCAAGAACGACCAGTGAACGCCCATCGGCATATATTTGTTGTCCTGACCGCACTGTTCCATGATAAACCATGGCAGGTGAGTGCGATGCTGCAGGAGCAGCAGCAACAGGAGCTGACATGGTATGTTCATTTTCAGCTGCAACTTCGGCATTCACATTTTTTGAAGACGACGAAGGTGCAGAGGTATCTATGTGCTGTACTGTAGAATTCGCTGTTGTTGCTTCCAATGACGCTGCTGCTACTACTTGAGTCATATCGGTCGTTGTGCTCTCGGTAGCTATTGCCACCATTGGTGCAGCAGCTTCTGCATCACTAGTGGCTCTTGATGCTTTCACAACGCGTTCATGGTACGAAGAACCAGCCATGTCCTTCCCTAACCACTTAGTCAAGTAGTCGCGACTCATGGCAGGAAGCGTGTCCACCTGTGACGAGAAGGTGCACCTGACTAGTCGCGACATTGCAAACGCAGCAGGCCTAGACAGTGAACATTGCATGCGGTTCATCTTTAGGGCGCGATTAAGGTGTCTGTACTACGTTGAGACCCTTTTCACAAATTTAACGACATCTACAGTGCAGGCGAAAAGGTGGGACAGGTAACAACTTCGTGCGTCGAGCTAACCTTAGAGAAAGATTTCTGAAAGGTCGGCTTTGTAAATAGGTTAACCGATTATTATAAGGGCTTTTATCCTCATTGTACATCCAAGAACATGGTTTTTCGTCCTTTAGTATGCGGAAGGCTACAAAATTTCGTGGAGAACCAACGAACGATTAAATAAGTACGTAAAAATCTCACTTCAATCTACAATTGTTTCAACAGGAATTAAACATTCAAAAATACGCAACGAACTGGAAAAATTTACGCGTGTCAGTGTAGCGCGCGTGTGGATTAGGACATCTAAGGGCGTCACAGATCTGTTATTGTCCCCAACTTCCTTTGGTTAGTCACAAAATGTCCCTCTAAAGAAGCATACACCAATGCTAAGCATTGGTGATACAATTTAGCAGGCGGGGTCTCGTTCGTTAACGAAATTAACCATACAAATCACTCCAACAACTAAGCATGGCCATTCATGAATGTCATTGCCACTTGTGGGTAATGATGGTTTCCATGATCACATCAGGAAATTCCAAAGGAAGAAACATATGTGAGGCTTGGGGAAACCACTTGACACTCACTTTGCAATTATTAGGAACAGCGTCTCGTACACGATCTAAATCATTCTTCACACTCGACGAAAAGTGATTAGCATCACCCGATCCGGCAGGTAGTAGCAATAGCGGCAATACAACGGCAGAGAAAACAGGCGGATTCTCATACAAGTCTCGAAGAAATGCCATGTGCGGAAGAAGTTCTAGCTTTGCATGCACTTTGTCGCTGCTTGACTCGAATTCGAAATTTCGCAATAGATGCTGAATTGTTTCATCAGGTTGTCCTCGAGCCCATTCAGAACGAATCATATGTTCAAAGCTTCTATGCGACATGTACTGCAGATTAGGTGGCGCCAAAGCTTGGCAACACGCTTCAATTGACGAATACTTTGAAGCCAAATTTATGTAACCGCCATCGACTCCGACAATACCAAGAATCGATTCGGTCGCACTAGAAAAACTAGCAAGCTTTACAAGAACATTCGCCCCATAACTGTGCCCAACAACAATAGCACGGCATCCATTTCTGCACCAATGCGCTGGATATGTTTGCCGCAGAAATTGCAAAATCTGCCAAACGTCATGCGCACTCTGCAACAAGTTACACGTTCCATCTACTCCGAGACTCGGTTGTGACGAAGAAGATGACAACGATGGCGATGATGATGACGGAGGCGCAGAAGCATATGACGACTCCGCATGCCCACGCAATGACATTATAGCCACGGGACACCCTTTCTTCGACGCGACTCTTGCACATTCCCAGAAGATGGACATGTTAGACGCAAGCCCATGCACGAATAATATCGGTGATGCACATCCTTCTTCATCAGCTTCGTCGTCATTACATTCTTTAAAATCCTGTCGTTTGTTAGCGTTCATATCCTTGCTACTAGTGTGATTATTATCTTCATTTATATTTCGGCTGTTGCCCTCGGTGGCATAAACTGTGTAACTAATGTTATCACTCTCATTGTATGATTCTTTATTATTTTGGAGATTATGGACGTCTACGGTAAGTGTGGAGCCATGATCGACGATGGGTGTCGCATTTGTTTGCTGCTGTCCAAGAGAGCCTCCACTTGCAATCACTTGCGATGCATCGACACCAAAAAAGTCATGCACACGTACGAGATGCCTCCGATAGCCATCCAGACAAGGTATACCTGTCGTCATTTTTCCCCTATCTCTCACGTCATTCGCAATATTGCTCCGAATAGTTGCGCCTGCGCCTGCGCCTGCGCCGGGGGCGGCACCGTGAGAGTGAGAGGCTGGCATTGTCAACGCGGAAGCTGCAGCATTCAGCTTTGGGCGGAACGTCGTGAACTCGTTCACGTTCATTGCTGCCTCTGTCAAGACAGGCTTGCTTTCCTTGGGTCAATAATGTACACATTTGTCTTCTCAGGCGCCCTTTGCCGGTTTGCTGCAGATGAAAGCCATTGACTGGGAGGAAAGCCAAAGTCGTAAGAACATCGAGATTCGCATCGAATTACATAGTTTTGTTAGGTGCGTTGGTATGAAGCTGCTCTGCCTGCCTGTCACGCGTTTTTGTATTGCATTTTGAGCTTGTATGATTGATTTAACAAAGAGAGAAAGGCACAGATTTAAGCTGTCTTTCGTGGGTGTGAATATGCCTTTGTGGGTGCCTTTGTGGTACAAATATGACTATCAACTTGCAAGAGAGCTTACTGTTTCTCAATTTAGTTTTCATGGCATATCCATTTGGCATTTCCTTTGCACCTGATCACTACATCAAAGAGGTGGCGTTTAGGTTTCTCCCTTAGTAGAGGCTCCTTAGACAGAGTGAA